>ERZ1108170.739-NODE-739-length-24719-cov-5.865796_pt1 | contig 24719 bp, 14 predicted proteins | sample MGYA00403705_ERZ1108170 | MGnify/ENA primary metagenome ERZ1108170 (study PRJEB35170, sample SAMEA104062422) | human gut metagenome | biome: human gut; feature: human-associated habitat; material: faeces | place: Denmark | collected 2012-06-15 ...
CGAAGGAGGAGATTGCGGAGGTTGTAACGCTGCAGATGAACGCAGTGAAGAAGATGCTGGAGCCGCAGGGCTTCACGCTCAACGTCACGCCGGCAGCCATCGGCTTCCTCGCCGACGAGGGCTTCGACCCGGAGTTCGGTGCACGCCCCGTGAAGCGCGCTATACAGCGCTGCGTGCTCAACGACCTCTCGAAGAAGATACTTTCGGACGAAGTATCGCGTGAGAAGCCTATTACAATCGATGCAGACAGCGAAGGCTTAGTGTTCCGCAATTAAAAAACGCAACAACTGTCATCCGCATCGGTCGATGCAGACATCCGCATCGGTCGACGCAGACATCCGCATCGGTCGACGCAGACGTCCGCAACGGTCGACGCAGACGTCCGCAACGGTCGACGCAGCATAGATAAAGTCAACATAGACACTAAAAAAAAGTAGCAGAGGTCAACGACTTCTGCTACTTTTTTGTTTAAACACTTGCCAAGAGTGTGCCGAAGCCCCCCTTGAGATTTTATTTACTTCACGTATTTCTTTCCGTTCTGGATGTAGATGCCCTTTCCTAAGGTGCTGAAGTTGTTGCCAACATAGCGTCCGTCGATGGTGTAGATGCGTCCGTCGTTGGTCTTAACGTCGACCTTCACGTCCTCGATGCCGGTCTCGCCAGCCACGCATACCTTCACCTCGTCGAGGAAGAAGCGCTTTCCGCCGTTGAAGTAGACACGGTCGTAGCCGTTGCCCTCAAACTCTACAGCGTAGTCGTTCCACTTGCCTTCCTCCATGAAGAAGCGCTCAAGCATCTTGTTGCCGAAGTAAACGTCGATGGTGTTGTCGTCGCCCTTGAACGGAGCCGCCTTAAATGTGAGGCGCACCTTGCCCGGCACGTTGAACGAAGGCGTAGAAGCCTCGCCCGGCACTGCCTTTGAGCCGAAGCGTGCGCACTTGTTGCCGGCGTAGCCCTTGTTGAACACCCAACCGGTCAGGTCGGTCTTCAGTGCGTTAGATGTAGTAGGACTCCAAACGTTGTCGTTGCCACCCTTGCCGGTGTTGGTGTCGAAGGTCTCGTTGAGGAGCACTGCTCCCGGAACGATGTCGATGTTCATGCCAGGCAGACCGCGGAAACGGAACGAAACAGTTCTGTCGGCGTTCTGTTTGATGCCAAGCAGAGCCTTGCCCATGAGCTTCGAGCCGTCGAAGTTGGCGTTGAAGAGTGTAGCAGCAGGCGCAGAAGTGTCGGTAAGACTGTCGTTCTTCACAACGCCATTCTCCATGTACGGGTATGTATCGTAGGCTGCTTTATGACCTGTCGCCATGTTGTCGGCATGGAACACCGACATGCGCTGGTGAAGCGGGTCGTCGTTCACGCTGTTTGCATCCCACACCGACTGGAGATAGTCGACATGTGTCACGAGTAAACCGTTACCTGGCAGCGATGCGTCCCAGTTTGTTTTCTGGCGGTTGTCGATGATGTAGTACTCGTCGCGGTTGTTCTCGTTGTACATGATGTATGTCTTACCACCCTCGCTGAGCGGTTTCATTTTCGAGATGTCCTGGTTCTTCACCAGCTCGATTGGCTCTATCCAGCCAGCCACCCACTTCTCGTAGCCTGTGAAGCCTGCCGGGCAGAAGCCGTTGCCGTTGTAGCAGCCAGAGTGGAGCAAGTCCCAGTCGTCCATGCCGTAGCCGCCGGAGTAGGTAGTGTCGTACATGTCGGCGAAGCCAAGGCAGTGAGAGAACTCGTGGCATACAGTGCCAATGCCGTCGCACTCCTTATCGGGGTTGAGCTCGCTACTGCAAGCGTATGTGTTTATGTAAATGCCCTCGCCTGTATCGTACACCTTACCATAGTCGCTTGCGCGGAGAGTGCTCATGTGAGGCCAGATGTTAGACGCAGCTGCTCCCTCATAGTTCTCGCCACGTCCGGCGTAGAGGAGGAACACCTGGTCGGCATAGCCGTCGTTGTCCCAGTCGTAGTCCTTGAAGTTCACCTTGCCCTTGCACTGGCCGAGTGCCCATGCCACGAGCTCGCCGATGTGACAGTCTGTTCTGCCGTTAGAATAGTTCTCGCCGTAGTAGGTAGCCTCCTTCGGAGCTGTGACCGGACCGACGATATCGAACGTCAGCTCGAACTGGCCGCCGCTCTGTGCGTGGTAGTAGTCGCGCACTGAACCCTTGAATGAACCTTCCACGTAGTTCTCCTTGTTAGCAAACTTCTCGTAGAACGCCTTGTCGTGCTTGCTGTTGAACGGACGGTCGGGGAACTGCACGAGCATGATCAGACCCTTCTTCTGTCCGAAGTAGCCCTTCTTGCCCTCGTCAGCCTTCTTCATACGCAGACGTTTTGCGCCTATGACCTCGTTCACCTTTGCACGCTTCAGGCGCGCACTCTCACGAGCAGCCGGCATATCCATGAGCTCGTAAAGTCCATCGGCATTCTGATAGTAGCACTTGCCGTCCTCGGCGAGATAATAGTGCAGGAACTCGTCGCCCTGAAGCGAAGCCTTCAGTTCGGTTCCATTGACAAGCTTGATGATGGTAGTGCCCTTTCTTGCAGGAACAGCAAAAGCAGAGAGCGACGCCATAGCTATGCACAACGATAGTAAAGTCTTTCTCATATAAGATTTGGATGTAATAAAATAAATATGCGATAATGATTTAAATCAGTTGCAAATTTACTTATTTAATTTTCATTTTTCAGTGTTTTTCAAATAATTATGTATGATGCGATGTGTTTTTCACCAATTTTAAACTAACTTTGTAGAGTTGATATCAACCCCTCACCACAACAACACCTCAACATCACAACCCCTCACCCCCTCAACATCTCAACATCATTTAAAACCCAACAATATGGAAAACAACGAAAAAGACCACATCCAGTTGCCCGACAACGCCTTCACCGAGTTGAAGCCGGGCGAGGAGTATCAGCCCGTGATGGAACCGGGCAGGAGTTATCCGGAAGTGAACCTATGGTCGGTGACCTGGGGCATCATCATGGCGATGCTCTTCTCAGCCGCCGCTGCCTACCTCGGACTGAAGGTGGGACAGGTGTTTGAGGCAGCCATCCCTATCGCCATCATTGCTGTAGGCGCATCAACACTTGCCAAGCGCAAGAACCCGCTTGGCGAGAACGTCATCATCCAGAGCATCGGTGCCTGCTCGGGCACCATCGTAGCCGGTGCCATCTTCACGCTGCCAGCCATCTACATCCTGCAGGCTAAGTATCCGGAGATGAGCGTATCGTTCGTGAAGGTGTTCATGTCGTCGCTGCTCGGCGGCATCTTGGGCATACTGTTTATGATTCCGTTCCGCAAGTACTTCGTGAAGGACATGCACGGCAAGTACCCCTTCCCCGAAGCCACAGCCACCACGCAGGTGCTCGTGAGCGGAGCCAAGGGTGGCTCGCAGGCTAAGCCGTTGCTAATCGCCGGACTCATCGGTGGTCTGTACGACTTCATCGTGGCTACCGTCTACTGGTGGAACGAGTGCTTCACGACGCGCGTCGCGGAATGGGGAGCCGTAGCTGCCGACAAGGCGAAGCTCGTGTTCAAGGTGAACACCGGTGCTGCCGTGTTAGGTCTGGGCTATATCATCGGCTTGAAGTATGCCTTCATCATCTGCCTCGGCTCGTTCGCCGTATGGTGGCTCATTGTGCCGGGCATGTCGATAATCTTCCACGACCAGGTGCTCAACCTCTGGAACCCTGAGATTACGCAAACCGTCGGCGCAATGTCGCCAGAACAGATCTTCAAGTTCTACGGCAAGAGCATCGGTATCGGCGGCATCGCCATGGCTGGCATCATCGGCATCATCAAGTCGTGGGGCATCATCAAGGGTGCCGTATCGCTTGCTGCCAACGAGATGAAGGGTGGCGCACAGTCGTCTGCCAACACCGTGCGCACACAATGCGACCTGCCGTTCAAGTTCATCGCCATCGCTTCCATCGCTACGCTCATCATCACCTTCCTCTTCTTCTGGTTCGGTGTGATGGATGGCAATCTGCTCTTCGCCGTTGTAGGCATTCTGCTCGTCACCGTCATAGCGTTCCTCTTCACCACCGTAGCCGGTAATGCCATCGCTATCGTAGGTTCTAACCCCGTATCGGGCATGACGCTTATGACGCTCATACTCGCGTCGGTGGTGCTCGTGGCTGTCGGACTGAAGGGCACTGGCGGTATGGTTGCCGCGCTCATCATGGGTGGCGTGGTCTGCACCGCACTCTCTATGGCAGGCGGTTTCATCACCGACCTCAAGATTGGCTACTGGCTCGGCACAACGCCGAAGAAGCAGGAGACTTGGAAATTCTTAGGCACACTCGTATCGGCTGCTACCGTTGGCGGCGTGATGATTTTGCTCAACCAGACATACGGCTTCGCAAGCGGAGCCCTCGCAGCTCCTCAGGCTAACGCTATGGCTGCCGTCATCGACCCGCTTATGAACGGTGTGGGTGCTCCGTGGGCATTGTACGCTATCGGAGCCGTAATCGCTGTGGTGCTCACCTACTTTAAGATTCCGGCTATCGCCTTCGCACTCGGCATGTTCATCCCATTGGAGCTGAACACTCCGCTCCTCGTTGGTGGCATTGTGAGTTGGTACGTTACATCGCGCTCTAAGGACGCAGAGGTGAACCGCGAACGTGGCGAGAAGGGCACACTGCTCGCCAGTGGTTTCATCGCTGGTGGCGCACTGATGGGTGTTCTCTCTGCCCTGCTCCGCTTCTGCGACGTACACTTCGTAACTGATGGCTGGATGGAGTCGTGGCTTGCTAACCCTCTGTCAGAGGTAGCTTCGCTCGCAGCCTACTGCTGCCTGATCGGCTACTTCGTGTTCGCCACAAAGAGCAAGAAGTAAGGATATAGAATATAGAGCATACGCATCGGCTGATGCGCAACATCATACTGACGCAATACATACAAAACAAGGGGTGCAACCGCGGTTGCACCCCTTGTTTTGTATGTATTGCGTCAGTATGATGTTGCGCATCAGCCGATGCGTATGCTCTATATTCTATATCCTTACTTCTTGCTCTTTGTGGCGAACACGAAGTAGCCGATCAGGCAGCAGTAGGCTGCGAGCGAAGCTACCTCTGACAGAGGGTTAGCAAGCCACGACTCCATCCAGCCATCAGTTACGAAGTGTACGTCGCAGAAGCGGAGCAGGGCAGAGAGAACACCCATCAGTGCGCCACCAGCGATGAAACCACTGGCGAGCAGTGTGCCCTTCTCGCCACGTTCGCGGTTCACCTCTGCGTCCTTAGAGCGCGATGTAACGTACCAACTCACAATGCCACCAACGAGGAGCGGAGTGTTCAGCTCCAATGGGATGAACATGCCGAGTGCGAAGGCGATAGCCGGAATCTTAAAGTAGGTGAGCACCACAGCGATTACGGCTCCGATAGCGTACAATGCCCACGGAGCACCCACACCGTTCATAAGCGGGTCGATGACGGCAGCCATAGCGTTAGCCTGAGGAGCTGCGAGGGCTCCGCTTGCGAAGCCGTATGTCTGGTTGAGCAAAATCATCACGCCGCCAACGGTAGCAGCCGATACGAGTGTGCCTAAGAATTTCCAAGTCTCCTGCTTCTTCGGCGTTGTGCCGAGCCAGTAGCCAATCTTGAGGTCGGTGATGAAACCGCCTGCCATAGAGAGTGCGGTGCAGACCACGCCACCCATGATGAGCGCGGCAACCATACCGCCAGTGCCCTTCAGTCCGACAGCCACGAGCACCACCGACGCGAGTATGAGCGTCATAAGCGTCATGCCCGATACGGGGTTAGAACCTACGATAGCGATGGCATTACCGGCTACGGTGGTGAAGAGGAACGCTATGACGGTGACGAGCAGAATGCCTACAACGGCGAAGAGCAGATTGCCATCCATCACACCGAACCAGAAGAAGAGGAAGGTGATGATGAGCGTAGCGATGGAAGCGATGGCGATGAACTTGAACGGCAGGTCGCATTGTGTGCGCACGGTGTTGGCAGACGACTGTGCGCCACCCTTCATCTCGTTGGCAGCAAGCGATACGGCACCCTTGATGATGCCCCACGACTTGATGATGCCGATGATGCCAGCCATGGCGATGCCGCCGATACCGATGCTCTTGCCGTAGAACTTGAAGATCTGTTCTGGCGACATTGCGCCGACGGTTTGCGTAATCTCAGGGTTCCAGAGGTTGAGCACCTGGTCGTGGAAGATTATCGACATGCCCGGCACAATGAGCCACCATACGGCGAACGAGCCGAGGCAGATGATGAAGGCATACTTCAAGCCGATGATATAGCCCAGACCTAACACGGCAGCACCGGTGTTCACCTTGAACACGAGCTTCGCCTTGTCGGCAGCTACGGCTCCCCATTCCGCGACGCGCGTCGTGAAGCACTCGTTCCACCAGTAGACGGTAGCCACGATGAAGTCGTACAGACCACCGATGAGTCCGGCGATTAGCAACGGCTTAGCCTGCGAGCCACCCTTGGCTCCGCTCACGAGCACCTGCGTGGTGGCTGTGGCTTCGGGGAAGGGGTACTTGCCGTGCATGTCCTTCACGAAGTACTTGCGGAACGGAATCATAAACAGTATGCCCAAGATGCCGCCGAGCAGCGACGACATGAACACCTTCACGAACGATACGCTCATCTCCGGATACTTAGCCTGCAGGATGTAGATGGCTGGCAGCGTGAAGATGGCACCGGCTACGATGGTGCCCGAGCAGGCACCGATGCTCTGGATGATGACGTTCTCGCCAAGCGGGTTCTTGCGCTTGGCAAGTGTTGATGCGCCTACAGCAATGATGGCGATAGGGATGGCTGCCTCAAACACCTGTCCCACCTTCAGTCCGAGGTAGGCAGCGGCGGCTGAGAAGAGCATCGCCATGATGATGCCCCAGGTCACCGACCATAGGTTCACTTCCGGATAACTCCTGCCCGGTTCCATCACGGGCTGATACTCCTCGCCCGGCTTCAACTCGGTGAAGGCGTTGTCGGGCAACTGGATGTGGTCTTTTTCGTTGTTTTCCATATTGTTGGGTTTTAAATGATGTTGAGATGTTGAGGGGGTGAGGGGTTGTGATGTTGAGGTGTTGTTGTGGTGAGGGGTTGATATCAACTCTACAAAGTTAGTTTAAAATTGGTGAAAAACACATCGCATCATACATAATTATTTGAAAAACACTGAAAAATGAAAATTAAATAAGTAAATTTGCAACTGATTTAAATCATTATCGCATATTTATTTTATTACATCCAAATCTTATATGAGAAAGACTTTACTATCGTTGTGCATAGCTATGGCGTCGCTCTCTGCTTTTGCTGTTCCTGCAAGAAAGGGCACTACCATCATCAAGCTTGTCAATGGAACCGAACTGAAGGCTTCGCTTCAGGGCGACGAGTTCCTGCACTATTATCTCGCCGAGGACGGCAAGTGCTACTATCAGAATGCCGATGGACTTTACGAGCTCATGGATATGCCGGCTGCTCGTGAGAGTGCGCGCCTGAAGCGTGCAAAGGTGAACGAGGTCATAGGCGCAAAACGTCTGCGTATGAAGAAGGCTGACGAGGGCAAGAAGGGCTACTTCGGACAGAAGAAGGGTCTGATCATGCTCGTGCAGTTCCCCGACCGTCCGTTCAACAGCAAGCACGACAAGGCGTTCTACGAGAAGTTTGCTAACAAGGAGAACTACGTGGAAGGTTCATTCAAGGGTTCAGTGCGCGACTACTACCACGCACAGAGCGGCGGCCAGTTCGAGCTGACGTTCGATATCGTCGGTCCGGTCACAGCTCCGAAGGAGGCTACCTACTACGGCGAGAACTATTCTAACGGCAGAACAGACTGTCACATCGGCGAGCTCGTGGCATGGGCACTCGGCCAGTGCAAGGGCAAGGTGAACTTCAAGGACTACGACTGGGACAACGACGGCTATGCCGACCAGGTGTTCCTCCTCTACGCCGGACGTGGCGAGAACTATGAGGGAGCAGCTGCGTCTAACATCTGGCCTCACATGAGCACTCTCCGCGCAAGCGACTATGGTAAGGTGTACGATACAGGCGAGGGCATTTACATAAACACATACGCTTGCAGTAGCGAGCTCAACCCCGATAAGGAGTGCGACGGCATTGGCACTGTATGCCACGAGTTCTCTCACTGCCTTGGCTTCGCCGACATGTACGACACTACCTACTCCGGCGGCTACGGCATGGACGACTGGGACTTGCTCCACTCTGGCTGCTACAACGGCAACGGCTTCTGCCCGGCAGGCTTCACAGGCTACGAGAAGTGGGTGGCTGGCTGGATAGAGCCAATCGAGCTGGTGAAGAACCAGGACATCTCGAAAATGAAACCGCTCAGCGAGGGTGGTAAGACATACATCATGTACAACGAGAACAACCGCGACGAGTACTACATCATCGACAACCGCCAGAAAACAAACTGGGACGCATCGCTGCCAGGTAACGGTTTACTCGTGACACATGTCGACTATCTCCAGTCGGTGTGGGATGCAAACAGCGTGAACGACGACCCGCTTCACCAGCGCATGTCGGTGTTCCATGCCGACAACATGGCGACAGGTCATAAAGCAGCCTACGATACATACCCGTACATGGAGAATGGCGTTGTGAAGAACGACAGTCTTACCGACACTTCTGCGCCTGCTGCTACACTCTTCAACGCCAACTTCGACGGCTCGAAGCTCATGGGCAAGGCTCTGCTTGGCATCAAACAGAACGCCGACAGAACTGTTTCGTTCCGTTTCCGCGGTCTGCCTGGCATGAACATCGACATCGTTCCGGGAGCAGTGCTCCTCAACGAGACCTTCGACACCAACACCGGCAAGGGTGGCAACGACAACGTTTGGAGTCCTACTACATCTAACGCACTGAAGACCGACCTGACCGGTTGGGTGTTCAACAAGGGCTACGCCGGCAACAAGTGCGCACGCTTCGGCTCAAAGGCAGTGCCGGGCGAGGCTTCTACGCCTTCGTTCAACGTGCCGGGCAAGGTGCGCCTCACATTTAAGGCGGCTCCGTTCAAGGGCGACGACAACACCATCGACGTTTACTTCGGCAACAAGATGCTTGAGCGCTTCTTCATGGAGGAAGGCAAGTGGAACGACTACGCTGTAGAGTTTGAGGGCAACGGCTACGACCGTGTCTACTTCAACGGCGGAAAGCGCTTCTTCCTCGACGAGGTGAAGGTATGCGTGGCTGGCGAGACCGGCATCGAGGACGTGAAGGTCGACGTTAAGACCAACGACGGACGCATCTACACCATCGACGGACGCTATGTTGGCAACAACTTCAGCACCTTAGGAAAGGGCATCTACATCCAGAACGGAAAGAAATACGTGAAGTAAATAAAATCTCAAGGGGGGCTTCGGCACACTCTTGGCAAGTGTTTAAACAAAAAAGTAGCAGAAGTCGTTGACCTCTGCTACTTTTTTTTAGTGTCTATGTTGACTTTATCTATGCTGCGTCGACCGTTGCGGACGTCTGCGTCGACCGTTGCGGACGTCTGCGTCGACCGATGCGGATGTCTGCGTCGACCGATGCGGATGTCTGCATCGACCGATGCGGATGACAGTTGTTGCGTTTTTTAATTGCGGAACACTAAGCCTTCGCTGTCTGCATCGATTGTAATAGGCTTCTCACGCGATACTTCGTCCGAAAGTATCTTCTTCGAGAGGTCGTTGAGCACGCAGCGCTGTATAGCGCGCTTCACGGGGCGTGCACCGAACTCCGGGTCGAAGCCCTCGTCGGCGAGGAAGCCGATGGCTGCCGGCGTGACGTTGAGCGTGAAGCCCTGCGGCTCCAGCATCTTCTTCACTGCGTTCATCTGCAGCGTTACAACCTCCGCAATCTCCTCCTTCGTGAGCGGCAGGAACATGATAGTCTCGTCGATACGGTTGAGGAACTCCGGACGTATCGTCTTCTTCAGCATCTCCATCACTTTCTCCTTAGTGTCGTCGATGACATGGTCGCGGTTCTCGGGCGTGATGCCGGCGAACTGAGCCTGTATGTATTGGCTACCAAGGTTTGAAGTCATGATGATGATGGTGTTCTTGAAGTTGACGGTGCGGCCCTTGTTGTCGGTCAGTCGTCCGTCGTCGAGCACCTGCAAGAGGATGTTGAACACGTCGGGATGAGCCTTCTCTATCTCGTCGAAGAGTACGACAGAGTAGGGTTTGCGGCGTACAGCCTCCGTCAGCTGACCGCCCTCGTCGTAGCCTACGTATCCTGGAGGCGCACCGATGAGTCGAGACACACTGAACTTCTCCTGGTACTCGCTCATGTCTATACGCGTCATCATCGTCTCGTCGTTGAACAGGTATTCGGCGAGAGCCTTTGCCAACTCCGTCTTGCCCACACCCGTCGTGCCGAGGAATATGAACGAAGCGATAGGTCGCTTCGGGTCCTGCAGTCCGGCACGCGAACGTCTTACGGCGTCGCTCACGGCTTTGATAGCCTCGTCCTGTCCGATGACGCGGCGGTGCAGCTCCTCCTCAAGGTGCAGCAGCTTCTCGCGTTCGCTCTGCATCATGCGCGTAACGGGTATTCCCGTCCAGTGGCTTACCACCTCGGCTATGTCGTCGGCTGTCACCTCCTCGCGTATCATGGCGTTGCCGCCCTGCGTCGACTTCAGCTGGTTCTGTATCTGTCGGATGTCCTCCTCAAGAGCCTTCAGTCTGCCGTAGCGTATCTCAGCCACGCGCTCGTAGTTGCCCTCGCGCTCGGCACGCTCCGCCTCGAACTTCAGCTGCTCCATCTGCTGCTTGTCCTGCTGAATCTTGTTCACCAGTCCCTTCTCGCTCTCCCACTTGGCGCGGAACGCCTTCTCCTGGTCGCGCAGTTCGGCGATGTCCTTGTCGAGCTGCTTAATCTTCTCGGTGTCGTTCTCGCGCTTGATAGCCTCGCGCTCAATCTCGAGCTGCTTCAGTCGGCGCGTAATCTCGTCGAGCTCCTCCGGCACCGAGTCGCGCTCCATGCGCAGCTTTGCAGCCGCCTCGTCCATGAGGTCGATAGCCTTGTCGGGCAGGAAGCGGTCGGAGATGTAACGCTCCGAAAGCTTTACGGCAGCTATGCAGGCATCGTCCTGTATGCGCACCTTGTGGTGATTTTCGTAGCGTTCCTTCAGACCACGAAGTATGGAGATAGCCGAGAGCTCGTCAGGCTCGTCGACCATTACGGTCTGGAAACGGCGCTCCAGCGCCTTGTCCTTCTCGAAGTACTTCTGGTACTCGTTGAGCGTTGTAGCACCGATGCTGCGCAGCTCGCCACGCGCAAGTGCCGGTTTGAGGATGTTGGCTGCGTCCATGGCACCTTCGCCACCGCCTGCACCAACGAGCGTGTGTATCTCGTCGATGAAGAGGATGATGCGACCGTCGGCGTTGGTCACCTCTTTTATTACGCTCTTCAGTCGCTCCTCGAACTCGCCTTTGTACTTGGCTCCGGCTACGAGTGCGCCCATGTCGAGCGAGTAGAGCTGCTTGTCCTTCAGGTTCTCTGGTACGTCGCCGCGCACGATGCGCTCTGCCAAGCCTTCCACGATGGCAGTCTTACCCGTACCCGGCTCACCTATCAATATCGGGTTGTTCTTAGTACGTCGCGAGAGAATCTGCAGCACGCGACGTATCTCCTCGTCACGACCTATAACGGGGTCGAGCTTGCCCTGGCGCGCCTCCTCAACGAGGTTCTTGGCGTACTTCGAGAGGCTCTGGAAGTTCTCGTCAGCCGACTGCGAATTGATCTTCTCACCCTGACGCAGCTCCTGTATAGCTTTCACGGTGTCAGCCTCGGTCATGCCTGCGTCCTTGAGGATGCGACTCGCCGTAGAGTTCACCTGCAAGAGAGCGAGCAGAATAGGCTCTACGCTCGTAAACTCGTCGCCGTTCTTCGTAGCGAAGTCCTGCGCACGCTGCAGCACGGCGTTGGTATCGTTAGAAAGATAAGGCTGTCCGCCCTGAACGCGCGGCAGACGCTGCAGCTCGGCGTCGGCAACGCTCTCCACCTGCATGGCATTCACGCCAAGCTTCTGGAAGATAAAGGTCGTAACGTCCTTAGCCTTCACAAGCAGAGCCTTCAGCAAGTGCATCGGCTCGATGCTCTGCTGACCACTGCGCTGTGCGGTGTTCAATGCCTCTTGGACAACCTCTTGTGCTTTGATTGTGAATTTGTCGAATGTCATATCGTTCTCCTTTCTTTTTGTTTTCTTGTTTTCTATAAACCATTACACAAACTATATTCCAACGTTATATGTGTGACAATATGTCGCTACGAACTGCTGTTTTAGTTGTTTTTGGTGACAATGTGTCAGCAAACGGGCGTTTTTATTTGGTTTCGGGACTTTTTGTTTGGTTTAAGTTGCACAGTCTGAGTATTTATTGCTATATTTGTAGAAGTGAAAAGACGCAACTAATAAACATAACTAATAAACCAAAAACCAACAAAACTTATGAAGAAAGCGATTAACCTATTGATGTTGCTGCTGCTATATGTCGTAGCGGCAAGTGCGCAGAAGTACGACGTGAAGTGTCTACGTGGCGACTCTGTTGCTGTATATGATGTTGTGGAGACAATCCGCTCAGAGAACACCTACTACAGTAAGGGCGAGAAACTCGTGTTCTATCTGCACGATGGTGAGCAAGTAGAAGGAGTGGATAAGTTCTACGACAAGGGTGTGATTGATACGGGTGGCTCCATTGGTTATGCCGTGATACTCAGAGACGGCAAGAAATACTGCACGCTTAGCGAGAACCTCGTGTTCAGTAAGGACAACCCGGAGGGTGTAGAGGATAAGGTACTGACGAAGTCGGACGAGTTGGCGCATACCATACAGGGCCGCATCTTCTATTCCATTATACCTTATATTATAATAGCGTTACTCTTCCTCGGCGTTATGGTGCTCAACATCTTGGCTATGAGGAGCAAGAAGATACGCTCGATAGCCGTGGTGGCAATACCCGCATGTATCATGGTTGGCACGCTGCTCGAGATATGGGCTTATAGCGTGCTTGGCACCAATTGCTTCTGGTGGTGCGACAAGAACCGTTATGGCTTCTTTGGCTCGTTGCTGCGCATCATTCCGTTCGGCTTGATTGTGTTCTATCAGGTTATGAGCATCAAGTTCTACGAGCCTGTAATCTTGGGCGAAGCCTTCGACGGCGACGTACACGACGGCATATCTGTGAAACCAGCACTCATAAGCATACTCGCCGCGTTACCCGTAGTGATAGTGTCAGCACTTATATTTGAATTCTTGGGCTTAAGCGGATGGGTTGAGTCACTCTTAATACTCGTTTCTTTACTTTTGGCATTGGGCATTGGTGTCTTTCTCTCGTTGAAGCGCAACATCGAGCTTATGAAGAGCAAGAAGTTGGGTCTCCTGCTCACGCTCTTCACTATTGTCTATATACTCGGCTGCATCGTAGCCGTATGGGGACTGGTTGTCGTTATCTTCAAACTGATTATCCAGATTCTTATAGTCGGAGTCATTATAGGCTTCGTTCTGTACGCAATGCCAGAGCCTAAAGGTGGTGGAGGTGGCAATGTCACCTATCGCACCGTTTACTACGATGAAGACAGAAAGGCGCACGACTCAGCATACGCATGTGATAAGGCAAACGAAGAAATTGCAAAGCGTGAGGCTGGAAAACACAATTAAGCACACGTTCTGTTTTGTCGTGTAGAAAAAAAGTGATACTTTTGCATTGAATAAGATAGGCTGCGCCCCGCATTCAGCTACGGAGTGCAGCCTTAAACTTGAAAAACAAACAACTAAAAACAAATCTCTATCAAAATGAAAAACAAAAAGTTCTATCCGTGGCTCGTAGTGGCACTGCTTTGGGTGGTGGCATTGCTCAACTATATGGATCGTCAGATGCTCTCAACCATGCAGGACGCAATGAAGCTCGATATTGTGGAGCTACAGAAGGCTGAGGCTTTCGGCGCGCTCATGGCTGTGTTCCTCTGGATCTATGGTCTCGTGAGCCCGTTCGCAGGCGTGGTTGCCGACCGTGTGAGTCGCAAGAAGCTCGTTGTGGGCAGTCTGTTCGTATGGTCAGCCGTTACGTACCTCATGGGCTACGCCTCCGACTTCACTCAGCTCTATTGGTTGCGTGCGCTTATGGGTGTCAGCGAGGCTCTGTATATACCTTCCGCATTGTCGCTCATTGCCGACTGGCATGAGGGCAAGTCGCGCTCGCTGGCTATCGGTATACACATGACGGGTCTGTACGTGGGTCAGGCGGTGGGCGGATTTGGTGCTACTATCGCTGCCACCTTCTCATGGCATAGCACCTTCTACTGGTTCGGCATCATCGGCATCGCTTACTCGGTGGTACTTGCACTGCTTCTGCACGACAAACCGAAGGCTGCGGCTGCTGTCGCAGCTTCGCCCAATCCTGCAACGCTGATAAAAAAGGAGAGCCTTTGGCGCGGACTCAGCGTAGTGCTCTCCACATGGGCGTTCTGGGTGATACTCATCTACTTCGCTGTGCCGAGCCTCCCGGGTTGGGCTACTAAGAACTGGCTGCCTACGCTCTTCGCCGACAACCTTGGGCTGGATATGGCGCAGGCAGGTCCGATGTCTACCATCACCATTGCCGCTTCGTCGTTCGTGGGCGTGCTTCTCGGTGGTGTGATGTCCGACAAGTGGGTGCTGCGCAACATACGCGGACGTATATATACCAGTGCTATCGGCTTGGGCATGACTATCCCTGCACTCGTTCTGCTCGGCTTCGGCCATAGCGTAGTGGCGGTAGTGGGAGCCGGAATGCTGTTCGGCATTGGCTTCGGCATGTTCGACGCTAACAACATGCCTATACTCTGCCAGATTATCTCGGCTAAGTATCGTGCTACGGCTTACGGAGTGATGAATATGGTGGGCGTGTTCGCAGGTGCTGCCGTTACACATCTGCTCGGCAAGTGGACCGACGGTGGCAATCTCGGCATGGGTTTCGCCGTGCTCGGTGGCATCGTCATCGTGGCACTCGTGTTGCAGTTGGTGTGCTTGCGCCCGACATCGGACAATGTTGAATAATTGTTGAGGTGGTGAGATGTTGAGGTGGTGAGAATACTCAATAACTTTTCATCTCTTAATTGAAAACAATAAATTAATAATCAATTAAAATAAACAAGACTATGGAAAAAATCGTAGGACTTATCGACGCACCGTTTACACCGTTCTATGCAAATGGTGACGTTAATCTCGAACCAATCGAGGCTTATGCAAAGATGTTGCAGAAGAATGGCTTGAAGGGCGTGTTCATCAACGGATCGTCTGGCGAGGGATATATGCTCACCACCGAGGAGCGTATGCAGCTGGCAGAGCGTTGGGTGAGTGTTGCTCCCGAGGGCTTCAAGGTTATTGTGCACGTAGGCAGCTGCTGTCTGCGCGAGAGTGTGCGCCTTGCTGAGCACGCTCAGAAGATTGGTGCATGGGGCATCGGTTCGATGGCACCTCCTTTCCCAAAGATTGGTCGCATCGAAGAACTCGTGGAGTATTGCGAGACTATCGCAAACGCTGCTCCTGAGTTGCCGTTCTACTACTATCATATTCCTGCGTTCAACGGCGCATTCCTGCCGATGGTAGACCTCTTGAAGGCTGTCGACGGACGCATCAAGAACTTCGCAGGCATCAAGTACACTTACGAGGCGCTCTACGAGTACAACCAGTGCCGTCTCTACGGTGGTGGCAAGTTCGACATGCTCCACGGACAGGACGAGACAATCCTCCCGAGCCTTGCTCAGGGCGGTGCTCGTGGCGGCATCGGCGGCACAACCAACTACAACGGTCGTGAACTCGTGGGCATCATCGACGCATGGAACCGCGGCGACCTCGAGACAGCTCGTGAGAAGCAGAACTTCTCACAGGAGGTTATCAACGTCATCTGCCACTTCCGCGGTAACATCGTGGGCGGAAAGCGCATCATGAAGCTCCTCGGATTCGACCTCGGACCTAACCGTGTGCCGTTCCGCAACATGACTGACGAGGAAGAGGCTCAGATGAAGAAGGAACTTGAGGAGATTGGATTCTTCGAGCGTGCTAACCAGTTCTAATGTCAACCCATCAACATAACAACATTTCAACCATAAGAAATGAACGTAAAAGAATATATTAAGTCTTGGGCTGAGTCTTACAAGAAAGACCTCACCGAGAATATCATGCCGTTCTGGATGAAGTACGGCTTGGACCGCGAGAACGGCGGTGTGTACACCTGCGTAGACCGCGACGGATCGCTGATAGACACAACAAAGTCAGTGTGGTTCCAGGGCCGTTTCGCCTTCATTTGCTCGTTCGCTTATAACAATGTAGAGAAGAACCAGGAGTGGCTCGACGCTGCCAAGTCTACACTCGAGTTTATCGAGAAGCACTGCTTTGACGAGCAGGGACACATGTACTTCTCTGTAACAGCTGAGGGCAAGCCACTGCGCAAGCGCCGCTACGTGTTCTCGGAGACCTTCGCCGCAATCGCGATGTCTGAGTATGCTCTCGCTACAGGCGACCAGCACTGGGCAAAGCGCGCCATCCAGGTGTTCGAAGACACACAGCGCTTCCTCGCTACACCGGGCTTCCTGCCTGCTAAGTTCGAGGCTGACGTGAAGTTGCAGGGTCATAGCATCGTTATGATTCTCATCAACGTAGGCTCTTGCATCCGTAAGGTGGTGGACGATCCGAAACTCACTCAGCAGATTGACGAGTCGATTGAGAAGTTGAAAAAGTACTTCATCCATCCAGAGTTCAAGTGCTTGCTTGAAACAGTTGGCGAGAACGGCGAGTTCATCGACACCAACATGACTCGCACCATCAACCCTGGCCACTGCATCGAGACCTCTTGGTTCATCATGGAGGAGGCTAAGCTGCGCGGCTGGGACAAGCCGATGTTCGACCTGGCTCTGCAGGTGTTCGACTGGTCATGGGACTGGGGCTGGGACAAGCAGTACGGCGGCATCATCAACTTCCGCGACTGCAAGAATCTGCCACCGCAGGACTACTCGCAGGACATGAAGTTCTGGTGGCCGCAGTGCGAGACCATCATCGCTTCGCTCTACGCTTACCTCGGAACCGGCGACGAGAAGTATCTCTACCGTCACGAGCGCATCAGCGAGTGGACATACGCCCACTTCCCCGATGCCGAGTACGGCGAGTGGTACGGCTATCTGCATCGCGACGGAACAGTGGCACAGCCGGCTAAGGGCAACCTCTACAAGGGTCCGTTCCACATTCCGCGTATGATGATCAAGGGCTACATGCTCTGTCAGGAGATCTTGAAAAAGCTCGAAGCATAGGAGGGTATGGCATCCTGCCATACCCACGCACCCACTTAATTGCATTATAAGGAGGCTATGGCATTCTTGCCGTAGCCATTTTCTTGTATTGATGCAGCCTCCATTTAATTTATAGTTTTATGAACAAACTTCTATCCTTATTTCTTTTTCTTTTCGCTACCCTGCCTCTCTCTGCGCAGCACGTGCATAGCGTTGTTGGTTTTCCCTCTGCCGAACCAGGTTATTCGCTCGGTGTGTCGGCATGTTATGCCGGTCAGATAGGTGATTATCTCGTTATGGCTGGCGGTTGCAACTTCCCCGAAGCAGGCAAGCCGAAAAAGTATTACGCTGGTGTATATGCAGCACGCATAGACCGCGAGGCACTGCAATGGCGCTTGGTAGGTTTCCTGCCCGAGCCGGCTGCGTATGGTGCAACGGTTGCGAGTGGCGACAGTCTGCTCTTCATCGGTGGCAACAACAACGACCACTCGCTTGCCTCGGTTTATAGTGTACGCTTGAACGCTGCCGGCACCGGTATTGCGCTTAACCGTCTTGCAGACCTGTCTGCTACGGCGGACAACATGGCTGTGGCACTCGCCGGAACAGACGTATTCGTTGTTGGTGGCAATCAGAACGGTAAGCCGTCTGCCGATGTCCTGCGCTATCAGCTCGACTCAAACGTCACCAACCAAGGCGCAAACTCTATTGCTCAAGCATCTAACAACACTGCGTTTGTCACTCTCCGCGTCCCGGGTGCGCCACGTGTGCAGCCCGTAGTCGTTGCTTATAATAATAAGGTGTATGTTTGGGGAGGTTTCTATGTCGATGGCGAGCAGAGCAAGGTACACACCGATGGCTATGTTTACGACATACGTACGAAGGAGTGGGGCGTTCTGTCTGCTCCGCGCTCTGCTGATGGCGAGGAAATGACACTCTCGGGTGGTATTGCGTGGGCGGAAGGCAATCGGTTGTACGCCACAGGCGGCGTGAACCGCACGATATTTCTCGATGCAATTAGCGGTAGATATGAGTGTGTGAAGAAGGACGATTACCTCAAGCAGCCAATCGGCTGGTATAAATTCAGTGGTAATCTTTATGTCTTTGATGCTGTCGCAGGGCAATGGCTCACCACGACATTCGCCAATCAGGCTCTCGCACGCGCCGGTGCACAGGCTGTGCCCACACGGCTCGGCGTTTATTATATCGGTGGCGAGCTGAAGCCGGCACTTCGCACGCCACAGATTGTATTAGTTGAGAATTTATTATAGTTGAGAATTGAGAGTTTAGAGTTGAGAGTTATGATTACCATTGTAAAGCTATGGTTTAAACATTAGCAATAAAGCAAATCATAACTCTCAACTCTAAACTCTCAACTCTTATCTTAATTGTATCCAAACTTACTGATGTCCTCTTCGTTCGAGTTTGCTTGCTCCGCCAACTTGCGCATGTGCTGCTCATAAGCCTGCGCCAGTCCGCCCGTACTTGTCTCCTTGTAGAGCGACGGCAGGTCGTGGCCGGTCTGCTTCATTACCTTCACCACGCGGTCGAACGACACGCTGTGCGTTCCGTCGGAGAACGACGCATAGAGGTTGGCATCGAGAGCGCGAGTAGCGGCGAAAGCGTTGCGCTCGATACATGGTATCTGTACCAATCCGCACACCGGGTCGCACGTCATGCCGAGGTGATGCTCCAGTCCCATTTCGGCTGCATATTCTATCTGCGACGGACTGCCACCGAACAGCTGGCAGGCAGCTGCAGAAGCCATGGCGCACGCTACGCCCACCTCGCCCTGGCAGCCTACATCGGCACCCGAGATTGAGGCGTTCTGCTTCACCACGTTGCCGAAGATTCCGGCTGTGGCGAGAGCGTGCAGAATGCGTGTGTCGCTGAACTTGTGTCCCTTTGCAAGGTGGTAGAGCACGGCTGGCAATACGCCGCACGAACCGCAGGTGGGGGCGGTGACGATGGTGCCGCCCGATGCGTTCTCCTCGCTCACCGACAGGGCGTAGGCGTAAACCAAAGCGCGCGACTGCAGCGACTGCTTGTAGCCGCTCGCCTTCACGTAGTAGATTGGACCCTTGCGTGGCAGCTTCAGCGGACCAGGCAGTGCGCCCTCATGGTCGATGCCGCGCTCAACAGCCTCCTGCATGGCGCGCCAAACCTCCATCAGATACTCCCAGATGTCCTCGTCCTCGCACTCGTCAACGTACTCCCAGTAGCCGCGTCCGTGATTCTCGCACCACTGCTGTATCTCGTGCAACGTGTTCTTCTGATACACCTCGCGCTTGTTGTTGAACCAGCGGCTCTTCTCGCCTTCCGACAGTGCGCCGCCGCCTACGCTGTAGCATATCCACTCGTTCATGCGGTTGCCTTCGGCGTCGAACGCTACGAACTTCATGCCGTTCGGGTGATAGGGCAGGAACACCTTAGGCTGCCACACGATGCTCAGCGGAGCGATAGGGCGCAGCACTTCGTCGATTGCTACGTCTGTCATGTGACCTCTGCCCGTTGCTGCCAGGCTGCCGTATAGTGTCACCTCGAACGATTTCGCGTCCTTGTTGTGTGCAGCGAAGGTCTGTGCCGCCTTCTGCGGTCCCATTGTGTGACTGCTCGACGGGCCTTTGCCTATTCTATATAATTCTTTTAACGATTTCATAGTTGTATATGAGTCTTAGGATAAAAACAAGTTGATATATTGTTGCTTACAAAGTTACGATATTTTATTGATAGTCGCAAAGCAAAGCATCGCTTGTTCGGTTCAAATTACGCTTTATTAATTTGAAACATGTTAAATATGTGTTAAATGCAGCGTCCGCATATTTAGAATTTCCCTTTCTTGCGTTATTGTTTATAGAAAGGGTAGGGTGCTGAGGTCTTCTTTCAGCACTTACCTATACATATATATAATGTGCAACTTAAATAGATAGGAGATAATCTTATGAGAAAGTTTGTTTTGATGTTGACGGCTGCGATGCTCATGCTTACGACGTCGTTGTATGCAACAGAGAAGAGCGAGAAGAAACTTAGCGTGAAACCTTTCAGCGTGATAAACGTTGTCGGTTCGCTTGAGGTAGTGTACGAGCAGGGCAGTACGTATGAAGTGAGCCTTGTGGGCGACGTCGCAGCATTCGACCGGATACGCGTAGGGAGCAATGGTTCGGATCTGAACATCTCAAAGTATGGCAAGGTCATTGGCAATGTGTATGTCGAAACTTCCGATTCGTCGGACAGACGCAGCGTTGTTGTGCACATAAAAGCACCGGACGTGAGAGTGTTCAATATGAGTGGCAGCGGACAGATTGTTGTTGACAAGATGAAGTCGACGGCTGTCACGTTCAATCAGGCAGGTTCGGGCAAGATTGCCGTGAGCCAGGTAGTAGCCAGTCATGCCAACTTTAACAACGCTGGCTCGGGCACTATCCTTGTAGACGATGTGAAGGCTGATTATGTAGGACTGACGATGGCTGGTTCGGGCACAATCAACTGCCGAACAAGCAAGGCTGCCAATCTTAATTGTACGCTTACCGGCTCTGGTCGCATCTCTGTTTCGGGTAAAGCCGGCAACTATAAAAACTATGTCTTAGGTTCGGGCAAGATAAGCGACAGTATGTTGAAGTACGATAAACTGCTCAACATGGGCAGTAATGTGAACGTAACAGGCAATACTTACAATTCGTGCAGACAGAACACACCCGATGGTGTCATCAACGCCCGTCCGTAATGCGTGTCACGCCAGCGTTAAGGCGTGTAACAATAGAATAAAGCTAACGAATACCCGACTACCGTGAACCAAATACAGTTTGAACAGATGTCGCCGCAACTGCGCACTATAGCTCAAGGCTATGCCCGCCGCTATCTTGCGCGTGCCGATGATGCAGACGATGCGGCAAGCGACGCGATGCTTAGGCTTTGGGCTGTGCACGACTCTCTCCGCGACACAGCCCATGCCGCTCGCCTTGCGGCTGTCATAGCTCGCAATGTGGCTATTGACATGTTGCGACGGCAGCGCCCGACAAGCATCAGCGGCGATGAGGCGCACACGTCCTGGCTTTTGCAGCAGGAGTCGGACTACAATACTCCAGAGAGTCAGCTCGAATGGAAAGAGGACGAGCAATGGCTGCGTCAGCGCATAGAGCAGTTGCCGCCGCGCGAGATGCAGGTGATGCGACTGCGTCAGACCGAGCACCGTACCAATGAGCAGATTGCCGCCATATTAGGCATCAGCAAGGATTCGGTGGCGACGATGCTCTCGTCGGCACGACGAAAACTATTCAATCAGATAAAGGAAAGGAACAGAACATGACAGACCGACAAATAATATCACTTCTGAAGCGCTACATGGACGGCACCACTACCGTTGAGGAGGAGACCGCATTGACGGAGTTCTTCTGCACGGCTACCGACGCCGACCGACCTGACGCTATATCTTCCGCCGACTGGAGCGCGTATCGCGAGATGTTCTGTATGTTCGCTCCAGAAAGGGCTGAGAAAGACCTGCAGAATGAGGCTGCAGCTCCGGCTGTGCAACGCTTCACGCTGCGCAACACTCTACTTTGGGTGGCATCGGCTGCTGCCGTTGCTGTGCTTGTGTTTGTTGTTTCGGCACTGCTCCCCGACAATACACCGTCTGGTCAGTCGTCGAACGCGCCGTTGGTTCAGCAAGCCGCTCGCCTTATGCCTGCTGATTCTGTCGCCGACAGCATTTCTGCCGAACAGCCGCAGCCCGTTCTCGCAGACAGCGTGAAGCCGCAGCCCGAGAAACGGCGCTTGCACAAGTCTCTTCGCCCTTACTGGCAGCCGCGTCCGCCGAAGGTGTATGTGGCTGAGGCTGACAAGAGCGCATCCACCCATGCCGACTCCACCAATATCGAGGAGGCTGTGCGCCAAGCCGACATCCTGCTTCATGCTATAAATGCCAACCAGTCGGCAGAAATCAATCAGCTCGAGCTTCAGGCTATGGAATTGTTCGAAACTGACGACGCTGAGGCTGACGAGTACGAGTCGGAAGCCACGGGCAACAGCATACAGCAATAACACATAATAAAGAAAACATAACAAACAACCCTGTAAATATATTACGTATGAGACAGATTTTAATAATGGCAATATTCTTAGTGCAGGCGTTTGTGGCTTCTGCGCAGAGTAATATCGAAAAGGTGTTCAAGATTGTGCTGAACGATCCTTCTACCGAAGTGCTGTCCAACTCCGACTACAATGTCGTTTGTGCCGATAGTGGCGTGAGCTATTGCAAGTTCACCGAGTTCACCGTTCCTGCGAAAAAGAAGAAACTCTTCGCACAGATAGAGAAGGAACTGCTACTGGCGAAGTCCGACGCCTACAATGTGTTCATCAAGAATCCGGGCAGCAGCTCGCTCGCTACCAACAGTCTGTACGACTATGGAGCCAACAACGAATACAGCGTAGAGCTGGGTGCACACAAATCGCACGTCTACTACGGTCTGTGCTTCAAGGATGCCGCCGACTCCATGCGCCGTCACGCCTATCTGGCTGTATGGTTCAAGGATAGCCGCAAGTATCATTGCTACTACTATCACATCTACGGCGTGATGCCGGCTCGTCTTAAAGAGTTCAAGTCGGGCGTCAGAGGCGCACTGAAGTCGCTTAATAAGGGCACCTCGTTGCGCACGCAGACTGTCCTCGACGACAACGGCGTGACCACAACTACGTACGACAACGACGGCAATGTGCGTGTCTTCAATTCGCGCTCGTTTCCTTCGGCTACAAATAACGAGGTGAAGACCGACATCGACTTCATGCTCCAGTTCGGCAATCTGCGCGCTGCTTTCCTCGATGCCATAAAGGATGCCGATGCGAAGACGCTGCAGACGGGCATCGTTGTTAAGATAGCACGTCTGTGCCGAGAGCACAGCAAACTGCTCACCGATAACGAGAAGCAAACCTGCATATCAATCATCGACGAGATGAAGAGCACGCTGAAGAAGGTGAACCCCGACACATTCATGGACGGTGTGCTGCAGGAGGCGCGTATAGCGGTGGCTAAATAAATCCGTGTTGTTGTTCGAATAGACGTATTGTATTGACGTTAATAGAACGTATTGCATTGATAAAATAGAAAAAGCGAGTAGCTGAGGCTTCACAACCTCTGCTACTCGCTTTTTTATTGTTTCTGCGTAAGCCGTCGCATTATTGGTACGGCTCATGTCTGTTGTTTATCCGTAGAACAATCGCTTATCCGTAGATAATGTTGCCCTGCTCGTCGCGGTTCTCGTCGAGGAACGACTTGTTGTACTGTGTCATACCGCGCAGCGACATACCCATGCTCGAGAAGCCGCCGTCGTGGAACAGAGTCTGCATCGTCACCTTCTTTGTCAGGTCAGAGAACATCACAACGCAGTAGTCTGCGCACTCGTCAGCGCTCGCATTGCCCAATGGCGACATGCGGTCAGAGAAGTCGTACAGACCGTCGAAGCCCTTGATGCCGCTGCCCGCTGTGGTGAATGTAGGCGACTGAGAGATGGTGTTGATGCGCACGCCCTTCTCGCGACCGTAGATGTAGCCGAAGCTGCGAGCTATCGACTCCAACAGCGACTTGGCATCCGCCATATCGTTGTAGCCGAAGAATGTACGGTGAGAAGCCACGTAGGTCAGAGCCAGCACCGAAGCGTTCTCCGACAGAGCGTCGAGCTTCTTGGCTGCCTGAAGCATCTTATGGAACGAAATTGCTGAGATGTCGAGGGTCTTGTTCAAGAAACCATAGTCAAGATCATCGTAAGTACGCTTCTTGCGCATGTTTACACTCATAGCGCATGAGTGCAGCACAAAGTCGATCTTGCCACCCAGAGCCTCCTGTGCCTGCACAAAGAGGTTGGTCAAATCCTCTACAGATGTCGCATCTGCTGGGATAACTACTGCGCCGGTCTTCTTGGCGAGTTCGTCGATTGTACCCATGCGGCAAGCCACCGCAGTATTGGTTAATACAATCTGTGCGCCTTCCTCAACGGCACGTTCTGCTACTTTCCACGCAATAGATGCGTCGTTCAATGCGCCGAAGATGATACCGCGCTTTCCTTTCAGTAAGTTAAAAGACATAATGTTCTATTATTATATAATGTATATTATCCTTGTTAGTGAACTCTAATGGAATATTCTGCACACTTATGCACAATCTTTTTGCCATTTCCGACTGCAAAGGTATAACTTTTTGCACACCTACCAATAAAAGTGTGCAAAAAACTGCATCTTTATCGTAAAATACTTTTGTTTTATGCACAAAATTCTTATAGTGTGCAAGATTTTATCGGCAAATCAACCCCTTTTTCGCACCAATTCCCCCTACACATTATAATATATTCAAGTTTCGCAAGCGAAAGTAGTTAAGAAGTTAAGGAGTTCTCGCCCCCTTCGGTCGCTAAGGAGTTAAGCCATTAGTTGTTTTGCTTGATTTACAGCATTAAAAGCATTTGGCTTCGCTCGGCTTTGCCGCT
>ERZ1108170.766-NODE-766-length-24255-cov-3.888182_pt1 | contig 24255 bp, 23 predicted proteins | sample MGYA00403705_ERZ1108170 | MGnify/ENA primary metagenome ERZ1108170 (study PRJEB35170, sample SAMEA104062422) | human gut metagenome | biome: human gut; feature: human-associated habitat; material: faeces | place: Denmark | collected 2012-06-15 ...
ACCCGGCAACGCTGCAGGCGACCTATGACCGCTACTGCGAGCTGGTCGAAAAGGGTGTCGACGAAGACTTCGGCAAGCCGGCCGAGTTCCTGCACCCAATCAAGGGGCCCAAGTTCGTGGCCCTGCGCATGCACCCGTGCGTGACCGTCACGTTCGGCGGTCTCGAGACGGACGTCTCCGCGCGCGTCATGAAGCCCGACGGCTCCGTGATCCCGCACCTGTACGCCGCGGGCGAAGTTGCCGGCACCGGCATGTACGGCACGCAGTACCCGACCTGCGGCACGTCGATCGGCAGCGCCCTGTTCTATGGACGCATCGCCGGCCGCGCCGTCACCGATCAGGCTTTGCTGTAATCCCCCCTTACAGCATCCCAGATACGCAGCGCCTCAGAGTCAAACTCTGAGGCGCATTTTTCGCGTTCAAAATGGAATGTTTTTCTTAAGAACCCGCTACATAGAAACCCCCGTGCCTCTGAGCGTGACGCCGAGGCACGGGGGTACATATTTTTTCCCTGCGGCGCTCAGTTTGCGCTGCCGCAATCGTTTTTCATGGCCTTGTAGCCGATGAGTACCGTCCACACATAGGCGCAAGTCTTGGGGATCATGAGCATGCCGATCATCGGCACGACATCCGCCCACAGCACCACCGGGATATAGAAGCCGAAGCTCAGCACGATGGTCAGCCACATCCAGCGAAACGCCCGGTCATCCTGCGCCTTTGCGCTGCGGAAAAACAGCACGATCACGAGCAGACCGATCAGCGCGAACGGGATGTTGCGGTAGATGCCCCACGCGAGCGGTGCGCCGCCGGTCAGCCACCGGTTCTGCGGCATCATGCACAGCACGACGCGCGCGGCAGCCAGAACATACATGGCGACGGTCAGACCGCGCTTGCCCTCGATCTGATAGCGTTTGCGCCAGACATAGTAGAGCAGCACATAAAACACCGTCATCGTGACGGAGGTGATCCACTTGCCGAGGCCGAGCGCGAAGGTGTAGCTCTCAAGGCCGGTGGTGCACAGCGCCAGCGCGCGCGGGATCAGATGGAACGAATCGCCCGCACCGAGCACAACGGCCATCCAGCCGAAGAGCGTGTACTGAACGTTGCCCTTGCTGCGGCGGATCATGAGGATGCCGATCGTGATGACTGTGATCAGATAGGCGGCATCAAAAAGCGTCTCAACAATTGCCTGCATAATTTAGTCTCCTTTTTCGTCTTGGAATGCTGTTTTCTCTTCGCCGGCGGCAATGACCGCCTTGACGAACCGATAACCGAAGCGAATGCCAGCCGTCAGCAGCGAAGCGCCGAGGCCGGTATAGAACACCGCGATGAAGCGATCCGGCGCGAGGCCGCTCGAGCGCAGCCAGATGCCGCCGCTCATCATCACGGCCATGATGATAAAGGACTTCACGTCGAAGAACTTGAGGAAGAAATGGCGCTCCTCCTCATAGCCCGTGATACGGGCAGTGTGCTTTTTGACCAGTCTGCCGAATATGAAATACTGGAACACGGCAAAGACCAGTGCTGACAGCACGAAATTCAGCACACTCAGATAGGCGGGATAAGCCAGCACCCCGAGGCGCAGGATGTTAAAGCCCGCCGCCCCCCACACAAGGCAGGCGATGAGCAGCAGTGTGTTGCGTTTGACTTTCATGACATTTGACCTTTCTATGTGAACAACGTTCACTTTGCGGTTTGCGATCGCCCGCCGCAAGGCGGGCTTTTGGATTTAATACAGCGTTCTGCGCACGATCTCCAACACGGTGGTGGGATCATAGTCCTGCCGCAGCATGGCCGAGAGCATCTGCGAAAAGAGCACATCCGCAAACTGCTCCGCGGTGAAGGCGTCCGTAAAAGCGTCCGGACGGACGCGGGCGTCGCGCTTGAGCACCGAACACAGCCCCGTTAAGATATGTCCCCACGTCTGCTGCATACGCCGCTTGCCGTCGGGCCGCTCGTCGCGCAGGAAACCGATGGAGTGCAGGGTGAAAAAGCCGGGGTATTGTTCGCAGCCGTAGGCAATGCGCGTGTATATCCAAGTGATGCACGTCTGCACGTCCCGAAACACGTCCGCATCATCCGGACGGTGGAAGATCTCCTGCCAGACGCTGCCGATCGTTTCGCTCATCAGCGCCGCCTTGGAATCAAAGTAATTATAGATCGAGCCCACCGACACGCCGCAGGCCGCGGCGACCGCGCGGATGCTGACCGTGGACCATCCCTGCTGCCGGATCAGCTCCCGGCTGGTTTTCAGGATCTCCTCTTTGGATGTGACCGCTGCGTTCATACAAGCACCTCAACTTGAACAGTGTTCATGTTCGCATATCATTATAGGAAAATCACACCGGAAGTCAAGTGCAAAAACCGACAAAATGTATACGCCCATTATTACATTTTGTAAACCCGAAAGTGAAACCGCCTTGATGTGAGAGCAATTTGGTAGACAGGACAAAAGATACCAGAATTCGGTTAAATAGCTTGTGGGGGTATTCGGTGCACGCGCCAATTTTCCCGGAACAGTACATTGATTGGGCTAAATGAACAAATAAATTCTGTCCCGGTTAAGCCTGCACGGTTTTTTCGTAGTTTCCGGGGGTACACGTTGCGCTCTTCATCGCCCGGGGATGGTGGGGGATATTAGTAGGACATCGAGCGCGGGGTGAAGTGAAAAATACCCGCAAAAAATAAAAAGGCTTATTTGCATTTATCTATTGATAATTACATTTACCTATGCTATCTTACATGCAAGTGGTGATCTTATGATGACATTCAAAAACGCAATCGGCTATATCCGAGTCTCCACTGAGCGACAGGCCGATGATGACAAATACGGTATCGAGGTTCAGAAGCAGGCCATTCTTCTTTACGCCAACGACAACGGTTATAACATCGTAGACTGGAAGATTGATGAAATCAGCGGTACGAAAGATGACCGCCCCGGCCTGAACTCCATTCTGTACGGCGATGATGTGACCAATCCTCCCTATGAAGCGGTGATCGTATTCAAGAACGACCGTGTGGCTCGTGATACCAAGCTGTACTTCTACTACCTGTATGTGTTGGAAAAGAAGAACATCAAGCTTCTGAGTACGCAGGAGAGCTTCACAGAGGGCAGCGAGTTTGCCAACATCTACCGTGCACTGCTTCAATTCGTGGCAGAGCAGGAGAGAAAGAACATCGCTCTGCGAACCAGCAAGGGCCGTTCCATCAAGGCTTCCTGCGGTGGGTACAGCGGTGGTCGCCGTCCTTACGGCTACAAGGTGGTTGATGGTGTTCTCACCATTGACGAGCAGGAAGCCCCTATCGTGAAGTTTATCTTCGAGAAGCACGAGGACGGCGTTTCCATGCTGGGTATCACGGAGCTGCTGGAAAAGGCGGGATACCAGACCCGTTCCGGCAAGCGGTTTCAGGTGTCCACCATCAAAAGTATTCTCGGCAACCGTCCTCTATACGAGGGTATGTACAAATACGGGAATATGAATTGGGTCAAGGGCGTTCACGAGCCTATTTTGAAAGGGGTAAAGGTGTAAATGGCGTACTATCAGTTTTCATTACCCATGACTACCAGCGAAAGTTATCAGCTTATCAAGACAGTCTGTGAACGGTCTTGCACCATTAAACAGGACTGCCCGAATGAGAGCATTGAGGTACGAACAAGGTTCCGCATGGGGAAAGGTTCTCTCCCATTTGTGTTTTATCTGAGGGAACTGGAAGACGGAACTGAAATCATGGTCAGTTCTGATAACGCAACACTCACGGGGGCTTTAGTGGCGATGAACGGAAATAAGCCGGAAAGCGTTTGGGATTTGCCGGACAAAGAATGGAGCGATCTCATTGAGGATTTCCGAAAGGAATATCCCGCCTTCCCCTTGCAAGTTGGTAAGCCTGTTCCGGTCGCCGCTGAGCCTTGTGATGATGGCATGGGGCAGGAATCAATCAGCCGAGGCAAAAATGTATCTCTCGGTAGAGCGGCGGTTGGTGGTCTGATGTTCGGTAGCGCTGGTGCCGTGGTGGGTGGTTTGAGTGGTACAAAGAAGACCATGAGCCAATCCAGAAACATCTTCTCTGCTACTGTTCTTTTCAGAGTGCTTTATAGCAATGGGAGATTGATTGAAAGAACGGTTAAGAAAAACAGCCGGGAGTTTGCCGAGCTGATGGCAAAATCCAGATAATCGGCTTCTGCGGGGGCAGGCGTGACAGCCATAACGGGCTATCTGTGTAGAAATACACGGGTAGCTCGTTTTTTTGTTGGAAAGGAAATGCATATGAATTATGAAAAACTCTCCGGCTCTATCCGAGCTGTGATTGACCGCCGACCGGGAGATAATGGGGCGTACAGCGACCTCTTTTCTTTGTGCCGGGAATGGGAAACCGAGGATTTCTCGGCAGCGGACAAGGCAAACAAGGATCTGCTGACGTTCTCCGCTCGTCAGGTGGTGCATACCAACGCCAACACAAAGATGGTAAAACCGAAAAACAAGCCTCGCTTCCTACCCATCGTCTACCATTCCGTTGACGCTCGCCAATCAGGGCTGCCCGAGCGGATTTCCCCTCTCGGGGATAAACCTCGAATCCGCGGCGCACAGCAAAAAAACCTGCCTCACGGCAGGTTTTTTCGTGGTACGCCCGAGCGGATTCGAACCGCTGGCCTACAGAGTCGGAGTCTGTCACTCTATCCAGCTGAGCTACGGGCGCATATTCAGCAGGAGATATTATAGCAAAGTCCGGGCAAAATGTAAAGCAGGATTTTCTGTTCCCATTTGACGGCGGATATGCTATACTGGTCGCAAGAAACCTGTATCGGAAGGACACACCCTCTATGAACCATAAACGCCTGCATACCCGCCTGCTCGCGCTGCTGCTGTGCTGCGCGCTCGTGCTGCCGCTGAGCGCCTGCGGCGAGGAAAAAAGCACCACGCAGCAGATCTTCGCCATGGACACCGTCATGGACCTGACCGCCTACGGCAAGAAGGCGGACGACGGCATCAATGCCGCCATCAGCATCATCAACAGCATGGACACGCTGCTCGACCCGGAAAACGAGCGCAGCAAGACCTACGAGATCAATCACGCCATGGGCGGCTCCGTCGTCGTCAACGAGCAGATCGCCAAGATGCTGCGCACGGCGCAGACCGTGTCCGAGCGCTCGGACGGCGCGCTCGACCTGACGACCTACCCCCTGAGCAAGCTCTGGGGCTTCATCGACCAGAACTACCGCGTCCCGTCGGGCGCGGAGATCGAGCGCCTGCTCCCGTGCGTGGACATGAGCAAGGTGCAGCTCTCGAGCACGGACGACAGCGCAAATTATCTCGTGACCATGCCGGCAGACATGTCGCTGAGCTTCGGCGCCGTGGCTAAGGGCTGTGCGTCGGACTATGCCATTCAGGCCATGCGCGCCGCCGGCGTCACGAGCGGCGTGGTGTCCCTCGGCGGCAACGTGCAGACGCTCGGCAAAAAGCCGGACGGCAGCGACTGGAACATCGCCGTGCAGGATCCGAACGACACCGGCAGCTATCTCGGCTACCTCACCGTGGGCGAGACGGCCGTCATCACCTCCGGCAGCTACCAGCGCTTTTTCACCGAGGGCGGGCAGAAATACCACCACATTCTCTCCCCCAAGACCGGGCGGCCGGTGAACAACGGCCTGCTGTCCGTGACGATCGTGTGCGAGGACGGCACGCTGGCCGACTGCCTGTCGACCGCGATGTTCGTGCTCGGGCCGCAGGCGGCGCTCAACTACTGGCGCACCTACGGCGGGTTTGAGATGGTGCTCGTCAAGTCCGACGGCCATGTCATCCTCACCAACGGCCTGTACGGAAAATTCACGCCCAACGGCGACAACTATGTCGTCCAGTATGAAAGCTGATGGATAGGAAACTGCAAGATCGGGAATTTTTCCGGCGCGACGTACTCTGCGTCGCGCCGGATCTGGTTGGGCGCATTCTGGTGCGCCGGCTGCCGGACGGCACGCTGCTGCGTGCGCGCATCACGGAGACGGAAGCCTACCGCGGCGCGCAGGACACGGCCTGTCATGCCTGCCACGGGCGCACAAAGCGCACGGAGGTGCTCTATCACGACGGCGGCACGATTTACGTCTACCTCTGCTACGGCATGCACTGGATGCTCAACATCGTGACCGGGCACGTGGACGAGCCGCAGGCCGTGCTCATCCGCGCGTGCGCAGACGGCGCGAACGGCCCCGGCAAGCTGACCAGGCGACTGCAGATCGACAAGGCGTTCAACGACGGCGATATCACGACCTGCCCGGAACTCTGGATCGAGGACGACGGGCGGCACTTCGCGCTCGAGACCGATACGCGCGTCGGCATCGGCTATGCCGCGCCCGAGGATCAGGCGCGGCTCTGGCGCTGGAAATGCGGCGCACAGGAGGATTGCACATGACCTACACACCGGACACCCCACTCGAGGCGCTGGCCGGCATCGGGCCGAAAAAAGCGCAGGCATTTCAAAAGCTCGGCGTGGCGACGCTGCGCGATCTGGCGGGATTGTACCCCCGCCGGTACGAGGACCGGACGCAGTTTCGCACGATCGCGGACGCACAGCCCGGCGAGGCCGTGTGCATCCGCGCCGCGGTCGCGGCCGAACCGCGCGCGCAGTATGTCCGCAGCGGGCTCACGCTCGTCAAGGTGCGCATCGCGGACGACACCGGCGCGCTGGACGTGACCTACTTCAACCAGCCCTACCGCAAAAACAATCTGCACGCGGGCGAAACGTACATTTTCTACGGCAAGGTGGAGGCCAACGGCTTTCGCAAGACGATGACGAACCCCGTCTGCGAGCAGGCGGCGCGCTGCGGCAGCGTGACCAACTGCTTTTACCCCATTTACCCGCTGACGACCGGCGTGACGCAAAACGACATCCGCAAGGCCATGACGCCCGCACTGCATGCCTGCATCGGGCAGCTGCAGGACGTGATCCCGGCGGACATCGCGCGCACCTATCAGCTCGCACAGCAGGACTATGCCCTGCAGAACATCCACCAGCCGGCCGATGCGCAGGCGCTCGACACGGCGCGCAAGCGGCTGGTGTTCGAGGAGCTGTTCGTGCTCTCGACCGCCATGGCGCGCATCCGCTCGCAGCGGCGCGCCGAGGGCGGCATCCGTATGAAAGCCGCCGACCTCGAGACATTTTACCGCACGCTCCCCTTCTCGCCCACCGGGGCGCAGCGGCGCGCCGTCGCCGCCGCCGTGCAGGATATGATCTCCGGCGTGCCGATGAGCCGCCTCGTGCAGGGCGACGTCGGCTCCGGCAAGACGCTCGTCGCCGCGGCGTGCATCTGGTTTGCGCACGAAAACGACTGCCAGAGCGCCTTCATGGCGCCGACGGAGATCCTCACCGAGCAGCATGAACACACGCTGCGTACACTGCTCGAGCCGTTCGGCATCCGCGTCGGCCGGCTGACGGGCGCAATGACCGCGCGGCAGAAGCGTGAAGTAAAAGAGGCGCTCGCCGGCGGCCTGCTCGACGTCGTCGTCGGCACGCACGCGCTCATCAGCGACTCGGTGACGTTTTTCCGTCTCGGTCTCGTCATTACGGACGAGCAGCACCGCTTCGGCGTCGAGCAGCGCGCCGCGCTTGTGCGCAAGGGCGAGCAGCCGCATACGCTCGTCATGAGCGCGACGCCCATCCCGCGCACACTGGCGCTGCTGGTGTACGGCGATCTGGACGTGTCGATCATCGACGAGCTGCCGCCCGGCCGCCAGCCGGTGCAGACCGTGTGCGTGGACGAGCGCTACCGAGCGCGGCTCAACGCCTTCATCGACAAGCTCATCGGCGAGGGGCGGCAGGTGTTCGTCGTCTGCCCGAAGGTGGAGGAGACAGACGACGTTCCGTCCGATCTCAAGTCCGCCGAAGAGCACGCGCAGGTGCTGCAGCGGACGTTTCCGCAGCACCGCGTGGCCTGCATCCACGGCCGCATGAAGGCCAAAGACAAGGACGCCTGCATGGCCGCCTTCGCCGCCGGGGAGACGGACATTCTCGTCTCGACGACGGTCATTGAGGTCGGCGTGGACGTGCCGAACGCGGCGCTCATGATCATCGAAAACGCCGAGCGCTTCGGCCTCTCGCAGCTGCACCAGCTGCGCGGGCGCATCGGGCGTGGGCCGTTTCAGTCGTACTGCGTGCTCGTGTCGGACGCGCACACGGAGGAAGCGCGCGCGCGGCTGAAGGTGCTGTGCGACACGGCCGACGGCTTTCAGATCGCGGAGGCCGACCTGCGCCAGCGCGGCCCGGGCGACTTCTTCGGCAACCGGCAGCACGGTCTGCCGGCGCTGCACATCGCCGACCTCGGCACGAACATGACCGCTGTCAACGACGCGCGCGACGCGGCCCGCACGGTGCTCGCCGCCGACCCGACGCTCTCCGCGCCCGAGCACGCGGCGCTGCGCGCCCAGTGCGCGCGGCTCTTCGCCGCCAACGACGGGCATTTTAACTGACATCCAACGGAGGCATCCCATGAGCATCGCACAAATTCTCAGCAAAATGATTGCCGCATCCCATGGCAATATCCACGACATTGACCACCTCCTGCGCGTCTGGGCCTACGCCCGCACGATCGGCGAATTGGAGGGGCTGGACGCGGAGACGCAGTATCTTCTGGAGGTCGCCGCCATCACGCACGACATTGCCTGCCCGCTCTGCCGCGAGAAATACGGCAACACCAACGGAAAATATCAGGAGCAGGAAGGCGCTGTGCTGGTGCGCAGCTTTCTGGCCGACACCGGCATGACGGAGGCGCAGATCGCGCGCGTGGCCTACCTTGTGGGCCATCACCACACGCTGCGGAACATTCACGGCCCGGACTACCAGATCCTCATCGAAGCCGACTACATCGCAAACGCATCCGAAAACGGATACAGCAAGCAGAGCGTCATGCACTTCATGGATACGGTCATGAAAACCGCGAGCGGCAAGCACCTCGCCGCCTCTGTTCTGGGCATTTCCGCAAGTAACCTCGGCTGCGCCGGCCGCTGACGGCGAGCACGCTACGAAACACACAGGAGGCAACGGTATGAAAATCCTGCTTTTGAGCTGCAGCACCGGCGAGGGGCACAACCACTGCGCGCTCGCCGTCAAGGAGGCGCTCGACGCGCGCGGACACGAGACATCCTTCCTTGATATGCTGCACATGTTCGGCGACCCCGGGCCGCTGAGCTTTGACAAGATCCTCAACCGCATCTCGACCAAGGCGCCGGACGTGTTCGGCATGATGTACCACGCGGGTGCGATGTACAGCGCGACCGGCGTCACCTCGCCGGTCTACATGGCCAACATCCGCCACGCACGGCAGCTCAACGCCTTCATCCGCGACAACGGTTACGACGCCGTTGTCTGCTCGCACCTGTTCCCGATGGAAACGCTCACGTTCCTGCGCCGGTGGGAGCGCTGCGAGGTGAAATGCTGCGGCATCCTCTCGGATTATACGTGCATCCCGTTTCTCGCCGAGACCGACCTCGACGCTTACTTTCTGCCGCACAGCGAGGTGCGGGAGCTGTGCATTCAGGCCGGGATGCCGGCCGAAAAGCTCATCGTGTCCGGCATGCCGGTGGCGGCGCGCTTTCTCGCGCCGATGGACAAGGCCGCCGCGCGCGCCGCGCTGGGGCTGCCGGCAGACAAAAAGATCTACCTCATCATGACCGGCGGCATCGGCTGCGGCGACGCCGTGTCGCTGTGCGACGCGATCCGCCGCGTGCCGGATGAAAACGCGCTGCTGTGCGTGCTACCCGGCCGGAACGAGGCGCTGCGGCAGGCGCTCGAGGACGCTTATCATGGGCAGGGCGTGCTGACCGTGCCGTTCACGGATCAGGTGCCGGCCTATATGCACGCGGCCGACGTGCTGCTGAGCAAGGCCGGCGGCATCTCCAGCTCCGAGGCCGCCATGCTGGGCGTGCCGCTCGTGCACACGATGGCCATCCCCGGTGTGGAGACGGAAAACGCCGCGTTCTTCGCGCGCCACGGCCTGTCGTTTTTCGCGCGCAGCGTGGACGAGGCGGCGCGCTTTGCCGACCGGCTCATCTATGACCCGGCATGTGCCGAACGTATGCTGGCCGCGCAGGCCGCCTGGCTGCCGCGCAACGGCGCAGAGCAGATTGCCGCTGCCGTCACGGCACAATGAAAAGCGAAAACAGCGCCCTGTGCGGGAAAACGTTCCTGTACAGGGCGCTGATTCTTTAGATATCGCTTCCGTCCAGCTCGAGCGTCTCGGCCAGCCGCGCGGCAAAAGCCTCCGGCTGCCCGGCGACAAACTCCGCGTGCGTGCAGTCCGGAAACGCGACGAACGCCGTCTCCGGCAGCAGGCGGCGCACATGGAGGATGTCCAGTGCACGCTGGGAATATTCCTTGCTCCCATACCAGTACGACACACGCGCCGCCGTTTGCAGGCGCTTTGGCAGCGGATAGTGGAAACAGGAGTCAAACACGCGCCAGACATCGCGCCGGTCCATCCGCCCCAAGATCATGCAGACATCCTCCACCGCCGCCTGACCGAAGCGCTGCGCCGGAAACGCCCGGCGGATCAGCGCCAGGTGCCGCTGCGCAAACCGGATGACGAGATAGTTGCGCAGGGAAAAGCCCCGCGTCAGCCACCGCGGCGCGCGGTACGGCGTGATGGCCGCGTCGAGCACACACGTGCGCACCGCCACCTTCCCGTCCGCCAGCAGCCGCAGCGCGACCGCACCGCCCATGGACACGCCGTACAGCCCCCAGAGCGTGCTGATGCCCCGCTGCGCCAGCCAGTCGCCCAGCTCGGCCGCGATGGCCTCCACGCTCGTGTAGGGCGTCTTTTCGTCCGGGTCATGCGCCGGCAGCGCCGGTATGATGAGATGGTACTGCGTCTGCAGCCACTCTGCCGCCGGCTGGAACATCCGCCAGCTCAGGCAGGCGCTGTGCAGCAGCAGGACAGTCTTTTCGTGTTCGGTTCCGAATTCATGTATGCGCATGGACGCCCCTCCCGGATTTACACTCTGAATTATGATAGGCAGATATGCGCCGCGTTGTCAAGCGCGGGCAGAAAAAAATCGTCCGCCCGGAAGGGGAATCCGGCGGACGATTCTTTGTTGGGGACAGCGGTCACGCACAGGCAAAGTGCGTGGTGTCACACCGCTGCAGGGAATGGGGGAAGAGAAGAGAGGTGAGGTGATTTGGCTTGATGCGTCTGTTGTTGGTATCGGTAACCGGAGGGGGATCCGGGTACGATCGAAAGAAGTTAATCGACGAGCGTCTTACCGAGCGCCTGGCAGGCCGCAAGGGCCGCATCATCGGGCGCTTCGTTGCAGATCACGCTGTCGCACGCGAGCTGGATACCGGAGCTGCGGCAGTCGCGCTCCCAGTTGTGCATCCACTCGCCGCCGCCCCAGCCGTAAGAGCCGAACAGGGCGACACGTTTGCCTTTCAGGCTGGACTTGCAGCCGTCGAACATCGGCTCGAACTCCATGTCCTCCAGAACTTCAGAGCCCATGGCCGGGCAGCCGAGCGCCACGGCGTCATATCCGCCGACGGCGGAACCATCCACATCGGAGGCGGTCAGAAGCACCGCGTCCGCGCCGGAACTTTTCATGCCTTCGAGCACGGCGTTGGCCATGGCCTCGGTGTTGCCGGTGCCGCTCCAATAGATGACTGCTGCTTTTTTCATGATGGTAACATCCTTTCATTTTGTGCTGTATTTCGCTGCTGCACGTTCACGGCGAGCTGCGCAATGCTCGAGCCCGCGTGCAGACGTTGGCAATAGATCTCCGTGCACCGCTGGTATTTTGCAAAGAGGTCGCGCGCCCGCTGCTCGTCGCCGTACACCTTCCAGAGGCCGGCGTACTTGAAATCAGCCGCGTGGTGCTCGATGAACCCTTTGACGTCTTCCGGCGGATAGCTCAGAAACAGGCCGATCTCGTGGGGGAATTCGTCGTACGCGCGCAGCCGCTCGATGAGCTTCATCAGGCACTGCTCGCTGCTGCCGCAGACATAGCCTGCGTGCCGCAGGATCTCTGCTGCCAACTGGTCCTGCAGATCCCGCTCCAGATCGCGTGGGCGGTACAGATACAGCAGCGCGCTCTTGTCCGTGAATCGCAGCGGGAGGAGGCAGAGTCCTTTGGGAACCAGCACCTGGTTATACTGGCGGATCTCCATGAGCAAAGTCTCCCGGTTTTCATACGGACAGGGGAACAGGCTGCCGGTCTTGATCCCGGCCAGTGTCGGCGCGCAGAGCCGTACGACGTTTTCCTCCGACATGGCTTGCCTCCTTGTCTGTGGTTGTTTACCGGTTTTCGCGCAGTGAGCAATGCTGCGCGATTGGTAGTTAAAGTTGCCTAACTCATGTGTGAAAAGCTGCGCGTTTTGTTGCTTTCTGATGCTATGATACTGCATGATACACCCGGCATCCGCTCCAAATCATCGGAACATGGCTCCAAAATGAAAAATGTCGTCCGCCCTGCCGTCAGACCGCCGGCGCCTCCGGCGCGCAGCTGTCGCAGTCGATGCCGCTGCGGTAGGCGTTGGGCGAGACGCCGATGACGTCCCGGAACGCTTTGGCGAACTTGCTGCCGTTATCATACCCAAACTGGCCGGCAATATCCAGCACCGTTCGGTCGGTCTGCCGCAGGAGCCGGGCAGCGCCATGCATTTTCTGCGCGCGCAGAAACGCAGCCGGCGACATGCCGTACACGCCGCGAAAGCTGCTGTTGATGAGCGTGGCCGAGGCGCCGAAGCGCTGCGAGAGCTCCGCGACCGTCAGCCGCCGCTCCGTGTTCTCGAGCAGATATGCGCCGATCTGCTCGGCGAGCTGCACCTGCGCCTGCGGGTAGCTGTGCTGCGGCTGGGCCGCCTGCACGGGGAATGCGCTCAAAAACAGCAGCAGCTCCAGGATCTTGACTTTGAAATAGCCCTTGCGGATGGCCTCCGGCACGGAGTAGAGCTCGGCAAAAATGTGCGCCACGCCCTGTGACGAGCGCGTGACAAAGCAGGCTGAGTCCGCGCAGAATTTTTCGATGAGTGCGCTCGGCCGCACCTCAACGTCCTCGAGAAAGCACGACAGGCAGTCCGGTGCGCGTGCCGGGTCGATCGACACCGTGATGCCGTGGTAGTGCCCGGTCGGGAAGCGTGCCGGGGCCGCTGCCGCCGAGCGCCGCACGATTGCCAGATCGCCCGGCGAAAGGAAAAAGCATGCGTCGCCATACGGGTAGGCGATGCGCCCCTCGCGGCAGTGGTGGATCTCCAGACAGCCGGGCGCGCGTGTGCGCTGCATGGCGCAGGCCGTGGCGTGCACGTCGTGATACACGATCTCAATGCCCGGGAAAACCGGGTAGACCGTCTGCACCACTTCCCCATCGGCGCCGCCGAGACGATAGACCGTGTGCTCGGCATCCTGATGCAGCACCGTCGCCAGTGTGTCCGCGAAAGTTTCGTTTTGTTTTGCTGTGGCCATTGCGCCGCACCTCCTGTTTTTAGTTAGATGTATCTAATTTAGTAGGAAAATAAAAGCGCCGTTCCAAACGGCTCTATGTATACTTTATTATACCGTGCCCCTGCCGCCGCGTCAAGCGGCAGAGTACAAAAATGCCCTGCGGCCAAAGACCACAGGGCGTTTCTGGAGCTAGTGATGTGACTCGAACACACGACCTGCTGATTACGAATCAGCTGCTCTACCGACTGAGCTACACTAGCACATTTCTTACAGCTTGCACATTCTATCACATGTCTCCATGGATGTCAACAAAAAAGTTCGACAATTACTATTTGTTTTCATGCATGAAAAAATGTCGCATTTCTGCACAAGCTGTCGATTTTTTTCGCTTCCTGTCAGTTGTGCAGAATTTGCACTGTTACACCCCCCCGAAAAACACGCGCTGTTTCAGGCTTTCCCGCCCGCGGAGAAGATCAAAGTTCTTACATTTTCGTGACAATATGTTTACATAACTTTTTGCCGGCTTCCTGTTTGCTGTGAGTTATCAACATTTTCAACCGACTTTTCAACACCGGATTTTCTTTTCTATTTCAAGTGTTTGCTCCGATTCTGCATAAATAAGGAAATGTTGGAAACGGACTTTGTGGATTTCGCAAAAACCGATTTTGTTACCATAACACAAATCTCTCGCAGCCGCGAGAGATTTGAAAAAAAGCTTGACAGGCAAAATGCAGGATTTGTGCCGCCGGTGATGATTCAGAGCAGACCGCTATCGGCAAACGACACGTAATCCTCGCCGCAGACGATGATATGATCCGCGAGCGTGATTCCTACGAGCAAAAGTGCGTCCCGGATGCGGCGCGTCGTGAGCTCATCCTCGCGCGACGGCAGCGCATAAGCGTCCACGTGGTTGTGGCTGAGGATGACGGACACCGCCTTCTGCGACAGGGCCGTCTCGACGATGGCGCGCACGGACACTTCTGCGGCATTGACCACGCCGCGGCCGACCTCCTTACAGCTGATGAGGCCGCACTTGGCGTCCAGACACAGGAGGTAGACGACCTCCGTGCGCTCATACAGGTACAGCGGCACGAGATAGTTCCCGGCGTCCTCGCTCGAGCGCAGGATCGTCTGCTGGCGGCGCTTGGCCATCTGGTACCGGCGGCCGACCTGCGGGATGAGCGTGAGGAGCGTGGCCACGTTCTCCCCCACGCCGGGCACGCGCATCATGGCCTCGCAGCTTGCCTCAAAGACCGCGTCGAGCGTGCCGAAATGATCCAGCAGCGCGTGCGCGAGCTCGTTGACATCGCGCCGCGGCACGGCGTAAAACAGCAGCAGCTCGAGCACGCTGTGGTCATCGAAATTATCGAGCCCATTGCGCACGAAGCGCGCCTTCATGCGGGCGCGGTGGCCGTCATGCACGCCCATAAAACGGCACCTCGGAGATCTCCATATTGGCCCAGGCGTTGAGTTCGCTGCCGGCGCGCGCGCCGCGCAGATACTCATAATACGCCTGGCAGCCGATCATGGCGGCATTGTCGCCGCAGAGCTTCAGCGGCGGGACGAACAGGCGGATACCGGCCGCGTCACACGCGGCCTGAAAATCGCCGCGGATGCGGGAATTGGCCGCGACGCCGCCCGCCACGGCGAGCTTGTCATAGCCGAGCTCGCGGACCGCCGCCATCGTGCGCGGCACGAGGCTCTCGCTCATGGCGCGGCAGAACGACGCGGCGAGCGACGCTTTATCGAGCGGCTCGCCCTTCTGCTCGGCGTTGTGCGCGAGGTTGATGACCGCCGTCTTGAGCCCGGAGAACGAGAAATCGAGCGGCGCATCCTTGATGCGGCTGTCGGGCAGCTTATAGCGCTTCGGGTCGCCGTTCTGCGCGAGCGCGTCGATCTTCGGGCCGCCGGGATAGCCGACGCCGAGCACGCGCGCCACCTTGTCGAACGCCTCGCCCGCGGCGTCGTCGCGCGTGCCGCCGAGGATCTCGAACTCGGTATAGTCCTTGACCATGACGATCTCACTGTGGCCGCCCGAGGCGATGAGCGTCAGGAACGGCGGCTTGAGCTCGGGATATGCCAGATAGGTCGCGGCGATATGGCCGCGGATGTGATGCACCGGGATGAACGGCTTGTTCATCGCGAACGCGAGCGACTTGCCGAAGTTTGCGCCGACGAGCAGCGCACCGATCAGTCCCGGCGCGCAGGTCGCAGCGACTGCATCCACCTCATGCTTATCCATCTCCGCGTCCGCAAGCGCCTGCTCGGTCACGCGGACGACCGCCTCCATGTGGCGGCGCGAGGCGATCTCAGGCACGACGCCGCCGTAAAGCGCGTGCGTCGCGATCTGCGTGTCGACAACGTTCGACAGCATTTTCCGTCCGTCCTCGATGACGGCGGCCGCCGTCTCGTCGCAGGAGGACTCGATTGCAAGTATTCTCAAGGTTTTCACTCCAGTTTACAGGTTTTTCTCAAAGCAGAGGCAGTTTTCAGCGCCTGCCGGGCTGCCGTAGTAGTCGATCACATGATAGCCGTTTTTTGTGTAGAGCGCGGCGCTGTCCGCAGTCGTGCGCGCGGTCTCCAGAATGGCGTGAGTGAGGCCGTTCGCCCGCGCATCCTGTTCGAGCGCCGCAATGATCGCGCTCGCGACACCCTGCCGGCGGAACTCCGGCGCGATGAAGATGCGCTTGACCTCGAAGGTCGTTTCATCGATCTGCTTCCACGCGCCGCAGCCCGCAGGCGCACCGTCCTTGTATGCAACGATGCGGCAGTTAAACAGATGCGGCAGGTTGTATTTGGCGTAGCGTTTTTCCACATCACCGACGAGCATAAAATAGTACTCATCCAGTCTGGCGGTCAGGCTGTGAAAATCTGTGTTCTCTGCGTCAACAAAGCGAAGCTCCATCATGGCAATTCCTCCTGTTATCCAAAGTTTATCGTCATTAAAAGCGCGTTTTCGGCAGGATTGCTGTAAAATTTTTTTCGGATCCCGACCGGGGCAAAGCCCGCCCCGGCATACAGCGCGATGGCAGGCGCGTTGCTCTCGCGCACCTCGAGGGTGACGAACGCAAGTCCCTTCTCCTTCGCCCGCGCGATCAGCTCCGCAATGAGCCGTCGCGCAGCGCCCCGCCGCCGAAAATCCGGCGACACGGCAACGTTGGTGATATAACCCTCATCCAGGACGGTCTGGCAGCCGACATAGCCCTGCACCTCCCCGTCCTGCTCCGCGACAAGGAAGATCCCGCCGCCAAGCTCCTCGCGCAGCATTTTCTCGCTCCACGGCGCGTGAAAACACTGTTTTTCAAGCTTCGCGAGCGCAGGAAGATGCTTCTCCTGCATTTCCGTTATGTTCATCCTGCCAGTCTCCCGATGATGCTCTGCACGCCGGCTTTGATCTCAGCCGCCGCGCGGCGGTAGATTTCGAGATCGCCGCCGAACGGGTCGGAAACATCGGCCGGCGTGAGCGTGAACACCTTGTCCGCGCAGTCCGGGAACGCCGCGCACAGGTTGTCATACTGTGCGCCCGTCATGCAGACGAGATATTTCGCCTCGCGTGCAAGCTCGGGCGTCAGCATGCGCGAGCGGTGCGAGGTGATGTCTGCGCCAAGCTCAGCTGCGGCTGTGACTGCGTTCCCGCTCGCCGGAAGGCCGTCCGAGGTATACATTCCGGCGCTCAGCGCCGCAAGTCCGGTCTTTTCCTCGCCGCCCAGCGCGCGGAAGAACCCTTCCGCCATCGGGGAACGGCAGGTGTTGCCCGTGCAGATAAAAACGATCTTATCCATATTGCTTACCTTCTAAATGTTTGTCCGTTGTTATTTCGCGTCGTACCAGCTCATGCCGCTTTTGGCTTCCGCCACGAGCGGCGCGTCCATCTGAAAGGCGTTCTCCATCTCCTCGGTGAGGATGCGCGCGGCGATGTCCTTCTCCTTGAGGGGCGCTTCGATAATCAGCTCGTCGTGCACCTGCAAAATCAGATGGCTTTCCAGTCCTTCACGCCTCAGGCGGTCGCGCACACGCACCATCGCGATCTTGATGATGTCCGCAGCCGTGCCCTGAATGGGCGTGTTCATCGCGATCCGCTCGGCGGCCGAGCGGACGTTGAAGTTTTTGCTGTTGATGTCAGGCAGCGCACGGCGGCGGCCGAACAGCGTCGTTACATAGCCCTGCTCGCGGGCCGTCTCCTTGATGGTTTCCATATAGTTCTCCACGCCCGGATAGCTGTCCAGATACGAGCGGATGAAGGCCGCAGCCTCCTTCCGGCTCACGCCGATGTCCTGCGCGAGCGAGAAATCCGAAATGCCGTAGACGATGCCGAAGTTGACCGCCTTGCAGGACGAGCGCATCGTGCTCGTGATCTCTTCGATCGGCAGATGATAGACCTTGGACGCGGTCGCGGCATGAATGTCCTGTCCCGTGCGGAACGCGCCGATCATGTGCCTGTCGCCCGAGATATGCGCGAGCACGCGCAGCTCGATCTGCGAATAGTCGGCGTCGATGAGGATATGCTCCTTGTCCGGTGCGACGAACATGCGGCGCAGCTCTCGTCCGAGCTCGGTGCGCACCGGAATGTTCTGCAGGTTCGGGTCGGTCGAGGACAGGCGGCCGGTCGCCGTGACCATCTGCTGAAAATGCGTGTGGATGCGGTTGTCCTTCGGGTCCGCAACGGCAAGCAGACCGTCCACATAAGTGCTCTTGAGCTTGGTCAGGCGGCGGTATTCCAGGATGTGTGCGATGATGGGATGGTCGTTGCGCAGGCGCTCGAGCACCTCCGCGCTCGTCGAATAGCCGGTCTTGGTCTTTTTCGGAGCAGGCAGGCCGAGCCGCTCGAACAGGATTTCACCCAGCTGACGGGTGCTGTTCAGGTTGAACTCTGCGCCGGCATCCAGATAGATCTGCTCCACAAGGTCGCGGATGCGCGTTTCCAGACGTTCGCCGAACGTGCGCAACGCATCGGGCGCGACAGCGCAGCCTGCGTTCTCCATCTCCGCGAGCACCCGCTCGAGCGGCAGCTCGATTTCGTAATACAGCTTGCGCATGCCGAACTGCTCGATCTTATCGTTCATCTCGCGGAAGATCTCGCGCATCGCGGCGAGATACTGCGCCGCAGAGCGGCCGGTCTCCTCGCGTCCGCCGAGCGGCGAAAGCGCCGCCGGATCGTCCAGATCGAGCACGGGAAGCATTTCGTTCACGCAGGCGAGCGCGAGCCGCGGCAGGTCGTAGCCCGACTGCGCCGGGTCGATGAGGTAGGCCGCGAGGGCGGTGTCGAACGTGATGCCGCGCGGATCGATGCCGCGGAGCAGCAGATTTTTGATGATGTCCTTCGCGTCGTGCAGCGCGAGGTTCACGCTGCCGTCAAACAGACGTGCGAGCACATCGTTCCATGCGTCCCCCATGTCGTCCGCATACAGGAAATACGCCGTGTCGCCGGAAAGCAGGCAGAGCGCGCCGAGCGTTTTCCCTGCAAGGACAAAAACGCGGTCCGCCTCGGTCAGCGAGTCGATGAGACCGAACGCCTCGAACGCCGATGCGATGGTGCAGCGCTCCAGCGCAGGCAGGCGCGGCGCGGCGGCCTCCCCGCCCTCCGTCAGACCAAGCTTTCGGATGAACTGGTCGAACTCCAGCCTCGTCAGCAGGCTGTACAGCGCCTCGCGGTCGATCTTCTGCTCGGGCAGATGCGCAACGTCCAGCTCGAGCGGTACATTCCGGTCGATGGTGGCGAGCCAGTAGCTGTCGCGCGCTCCCTGCTCGTCCGCCTGTAATTTGGTGCGCACGCCCTTCTTGATGCGCTCGTCGTCGATATGCTCATAGATACCGTCGAGCGTGCCGAAGTCCGCGAGCAGCTGTCTGGCGCTCTTCTCGCCCACGCCCTTGACACCGGGGATGTTGTCCGACGAGTCGCCCATGAGCGCCTTGAGGTCGATGAGTCGGATGGGGTCAAAGCCGTATTCCTCGCGGAATTTCTCGGGCGTGTAGCTCGTATACGTCGTCTTGCCGAGGGCGCTCTTGACCAGGCGCACGACCGTTCCGCCGCCGACCAGCTGGAGCGAGTCACGGTCGCCAGTGAGGATGACGCATTCGTCGCCGTTTTCGTTTGCGCGGCGGCTGATCGTGCCGAGCAGATCGTCCGCCTCATAGCCCGCCAGCTCGCAGCGCACGATGCCGAGCGCGTCGAGCACCTCCTTGACGATGGGCATCTGCACGGCAAGCTCCTCGTCCATCGGCTTGCGCGTCGCCTTGTAGGTATCGAATTTCAGATGGCGGAAGGTCTTTTCCTTTACGTCAAAGCATACGACCGTGCGGTCGGGCCGTTCCTCGTCCTGCTGCTTGAAGAGCGTCGAGAGAAAACCGTAGACCGCGTTGGTCGGCGTGCCCTCATGATTGGAGAGCGGCCGGATGCCGTGGTAGGCACGGTTGATTATGCTGTTTCCGTCTATCACCATGATTTTCATGCGTTTAAGTCCTCACGTTTCCGAGTTCACCGCAGGCGATCCCCTTCGGCTGTTACCCCTTATTATACCGCATTCCGGCGAAAAAGAAAACCCCCTGCCTTCGTCAGGAAAGCAGGGGGAAAATTTCGCCTTTCAGCGGAACCGGATCAGTCCTCGTCGTCGATCTCGAGGTACTCAGCCAGGTCCTTGAACAGAGCATTGACTGCTGCCGGGTCCTCGTCGTCCTCGAGAACGATCTGAAGCGGCTCGTTCAGGCTGAGCAGGAACATGCCGAGCAGGCTCTTGGCGTCTACCATGCCGCTCTTGCCGTGAATCCAGATGTCGAAGCCGTACTTGGTAACGATCTTGTTGATCTTCTGAATGTCGTCCGTATTCTTTACGCGAATACCTCTGGTCATAATAAAATCCTCCTACATGTAGATCTGGGAAGTTCTTTCACAGACTGCCATACCGCAGTCCCTTTTTTGCTATCCTCATTATAGCATAAAACCGAAGAAAGAAAAGTGCTTTTTTTGAAAAACCCGTTTTTTCATCATTTCCGAACTCAAAAGGCATCTTTTCCGCTTTTTGTTGTGCATCTTCTCTAATTGCAGTTGTAGCTTTTTGTCAGATTTGCTGATAAAGAAAGGACAGGAAACGGTTTCGTCTCCTGTCCTCTTTTCGTTTCCGCCGGGGTTTCAGCCGAGAGAGGTGCGCGTCACCATCGTGTCGCCGTCCAGCGTCACGGCGTTCGACGTCGGGTCCTGTGCCAGCTTTTCCGCTGCCGCACGATATTTCTCCACCGTTTCCGTCGGGAAGGCATTCTTCGGGTACGCCAGATTATTCAGTCCGTACACCCCATTGCCGTCCTTCTTCCCTGCGTAAACGCGCACATTGCTTTCCGCGTGGTCGGTCAGACCGTACTGCGCCATGTTCTCGTTGTAGAGCTGCATTTCGCTCTCCGAGACCGCATCCTTCACCAGCGCCGCAATATCATTGCGGTCCGTGACCTCGACGCCGACCCAGACGTTGTCCTCACCGCCGACATAGAAGTCCAGCTGGAGCTTGCCGATGTTCTCCGGGTCGATGCTCGTCGGCTCGACGCCCATATATTTCTTGATAAGTGCGAGCGTCTGTACGTCCCGCTCGGTGACGAAAGTATAGCTGTAATTATTCGTCTCCGCGTCGCTCTCGATATACAGCATCATCACCGGCGCCGACAGTTCGGTATAGGTCAGGCACTCCTTGCGCAGCGTCTCGATGATCTCGCGGCTCTTTTCGGTATCCGTGAACAGCCTGCTGTTATCCGTGTTTTCCGACAGCTGGTTCGTGGTGACTCGCACCGTAACCTTGCTGCAATCGTCGATGTCCACATTGAACAGGTCGCGCGTTTTGGCCTTGTACTCGCTCGAGCCGTATATGCTGCTCAGCAGGCCGTCGATCTCGGCGTCGTTCGCCATCATGCAGCGGCGTCTCTGAACCGAGCCGTTCTTCATATAGAAGGTCAGCAGATGGCTCTGATCCAGCGTCGTATCGCCAAGGCTCGGATCGAGCGTCGTTTCACGGCCGAGCTGCGCCAGCCGGCAGGCAGCCTCGATGTTGCCGGCCTCGTTCAGCGGCTCGGCGCTGCTCATGTCATAGCGGTCTGCGTCGAGCTTGACGCCCGTGACCTTGCTCTCGTCCGGGAGCCAGCGGTCAAAGCCGAGCACATCGTTCTGCGCGCCGACCATGATCGCCGCCGCGGCGGCGAGGATGACCACGAGCTGAACCGGATGCTTGACGAGCGCACGGAAATCAAAGGCATAGATGATCTCGACAATCGCGTGGAAAATGATCACGCCGAACACCAGACCCGGCCACATCCAGAACTCGCCGCCGATCAGGTGGAAGCCGAGTGCGGACACGAGTCCCATGACAAGGCACATAAAAACCTTGACCGGGAGGCAGAGTCCGCGGAACGCCAGCGCCGTACCGGCGCGTTCGCTCTTTCTGACACGGAATGCGAACATGCCGAGCACGATGAAGAACGCGGCCGCCGCCGCATAGACGAGCAGCAGACCGAGGGCGGATTGACCCGCAAGCTGAAAATCATCTGCCATGCCGCTGCTGTATTTCGTGCCGCTGACCGTGAAATACTGAACCGCCGGGCTAAGCCGCAGGTTGTTGAACACAGTGCTCATATCGCCGCTGTAGGTCTTGCAGAACAGCGAGAGCAGGCCCTCGCGCAGCATCTGCACCGTGACGGGCGCGAAGAACACCCAGAGCTGGAGCAGCAGCGCGATGATCGTGTTGCCGCAGACGATGGTCGCCAGTGCGCTCATCGCAAACAGCAGCAGGAAAAAGATCATGTCGCTGACGATAACGCCGAGCAGCGTTTTCAGTCCGAGCGCCGCACCGAAGCCCATTGCGTGTGCGCAGACCATCGTCAGCGCTCTCATAACAAGGTAGGGTACGAGCACGCAGACCGCGCCGGTCGCGTAGTTGACCGCATACAGCTTCTCGCGCGATACGGGCAGGCTGTGGTAAAAGTCCACCTTGCGGCGGTCATGCAGATAGGCGAACATCACCGTGCCGACCACGACCGCGAGCACAAATACCGCGATCTTGACCAGCACATTTTCTCCGCCGAGCCGATCCGCAACCGAAGAAAGACTCCACTGCCAGTTCTGCTCAACATCGAACGAAAGCGCACCGGATGTGATCATATCCCTGCGGTTTTCGAGCGCGTGCTGCATCTCCATGAGAGACGGCAGCAGCATCGACATAAAGAACGTGAGCGTCGAAAGCACGACCGCCCAAAGACTGCGGCGCACGCCGTCACGCACAAGTCCCTTAGAAGAGGAGCTTCTTGACGTCATAGCCGGCCACCTCCGTTTCGTTGATAAAGATCTCCTCGAGCGTCAGCGGCAGAAGCTCGCAGAACGTCGGGTTCATTTTGTTCAGTCGGCTCATCAGCTCCTCGCGGTCGCCGCGTGCGATGATGGTGTAGAGCGAGCCGCGCTGCTCCTTTTTGAGCAGGTCGAAGCCGTCCCACGCATCCTCCGGCAAGGGCGAGGCGAAAATGCACTGCACCTTGTACATGCCGAGCTTCATTTCATCGAGGTCGCGCGAGAACAGGATGCCGCCGCGATGCAGCAGACCCACGTGGTCGCAGATGTCCTCAAGCTCGCGCAGGTTGTGGCTCGCGATGACGGGCGTCAGGCCGCGCTCCGCGACGTCCTCCGCGAACAGGCTCTTGACCGCCTGACGGACGACCGGGTCGAGACCGTCGAACGTCTCGTCGCAGAACAGGTAATCCGTTCCGCTGCACACGCCGCAGATGACCGAGACCTGCTTTTTCATGCCCTTGGAGAACGTGCGGATCTTGCGCGTCTCGTCGAGTCCGAAGGCGCTCATCAGCTTGAAGTAGCGCTGCTCGTCGAATTTGTCGTAAAAGCGGCGGTAGTAGTTTTTCATGTCCTGCGGCGTGCTGTTCGGGAAAAAGAACTGCTCATCCGAGATGAAAAAACAGCGGTTCTTTACCGCGGTGTTCTCAAAAACCTTTTCTCCGTCGATCCAGACCTCGCCCTCATCCGGCGCCAGAATGCCCGCGAGCATGCGCAGGAAGGTCGATTTGCCGGCGCCGTTCGAGCCGATCAGTCCGTAGACCGAGCCGTTCTGAACCTCCGCGCAGATGTGATCGACCGCCGTGATGTCGTCAAAACGCTTGGTCGCGTTATCCGCTTTGATCATTTGCTATCCTCTCCTTTCTGCGTCACCCACGCAGTCAGCTGCGCGTCATCCGCACCGAGCGAGCGGGCCTTGCCGGCGAGAGCCGTCATTTCGGCCCTCACCTCGCGCAGCCGCTCCTCGCGTCTGTCCCCCACGTCCGAGACGAAGTTTCCCCGTCCCTTGGCGGCGTAGATCACGCCGCGCCGTTCGAGCTCTCCATATGCGCGCTGGATCGTATTCGGGTTGATCGAAAGCTCCATCGCAAACTGCCGCACACTGGGCAGCTGCGTGTCCGCCGGCAAAGCCCCACGCAATGCCAGCTCTTCGATACCGTCCGCCACCTGTTCGTAGATAGGCCGTCCGTCCCGATAGTCGATTTTTACCATTCTGCGCGCCTCCTTCCTTTCATCGCCGAAGCGGTGTATTAACTGTACTGTGTGTCTTAGTACAGTTAGAATATATCATACACCGCACCCCCTGTCAAGCAAAATTTGAAAATTTTTCACCCTCTGCTGAGGGTATGCCTTTCCGCCGATACAGCGGCGAAGCCGGTGGAGGCGAGAATAGCTGCCGATGGGCAGCTGGGCATTGCCGCCGCCCGGCGGGGGGGCCGGTGTTCACCGGCGGGAACAAAAGGGGACAGGACACCAATGGTTTCCTGTCCCCTCTTGACTCCCCTTACCTTCCTTTGCGCTGACACATCGG
>ERZ1108170.770-NODE-770-length-24126-cov-38.140252_pt1 | contig 24126 bp, 18 predicted proteins | sample MGYA00403705_ERZ1108170 | MGnify/ENA primary metagenome ERZ1108170 (study PRJEB35170, sample SAMEA104062422) | human gut metagenome | biome: human gut; feature: human-associated habitat; material: faeces | place: Denmark | collected 2012-06-15 ...
TCCTAACTCCTCACTTCTAACTAGAGAGCAAAGCTTTCATCCCCAATCAAGGGGCGGCACGCCCCGGGGCTAGCCCCGAACCCTGAACCCTTTCTCTACTTCCAATGCCTCTTCATCACTTCCGCTGCGCGGTCGAGTTCATCCTTCGTGTGCGCGGCCGTGACGGTCAGGCGGATGCGGCTCGTACCGGCAGGTACCGTCGGCGGACGGATGGCAGAGAGAAGGATGCCGTCTTCGCGGCAGGCCTTGGCATAAGCGAGCGTCTGCTTCTCATCACCGATGACGATCGGAAGGATGGAGGTATCCCCCGGAAGGACGGGAATGCCGGCCTCTGAGAGCTTCGCCTTCATGTAAGCGGTATTGAAGCGGAGCCGCCCCATATAGAGGGAAGGATTGTCTTCCAAAAGCCGGAGCGCCGCCAGCGCGCTCGCTCCTGTCACGGCAGAAATCGAGGTGGAGAAGATGAAGGGGCGGGAGACATTTCTGAGATAGTCCGTGATTTCCTTCGAAGCCGCCGCGTAGCCGCCCTCGGCGCCGAGCGACTTGGAGAGCGTCCCCACCTGGATGTCGATGCCGCTCTCGTGATAGTACTCTGCCGTGCCGCGCCCGGTGTCGCCGATGACGCCCACGCCGTGTGCATCATCGACGATGAGGCAGGCCTCGTATTTCTTTTTCAAGGAAAGAAGGGAAGGCAGCGGGCAGATGTCGCCGTCCATGGAAAAAACGCCATCGGTCACGATGAAGCGCTGGCCTTCGCAGGACGTCTCGGCCAGAAGTCGGGCCAGATCCTCCATATCGGAGTGCGCATAGATGACGACCCTTGCTTTTGAGATCCGGCAGCCATCCACGATGCTCGCATGATTCAGCGCATCGGAAAAGATTACGTCGCCCTTGCCGGCGAGCGCATAAAGGACGCCGAGGTTCGTCATATAGCCTGCATTGAAGATCACCGCATCTTCTGCATGCTTGAAGGCTGCGAGCGCCTTCTCCAGCTCGGACAGCTCGAAAACAGCACCCGAAGTCAGCCGCGCGCCGCCCGAGCCGGTGCCATAGATCACCGCACGCCGCGCGGCCGCCATGACTTCGCTTTCATGGGTCATGCCCAGGTAATCATTGGAGTTGAATACGATGTATTCCTTCCCGTCCCGCCTTATTCCGCGGGATGCCGTCACCATTCGCAGGTCTTCGACCCTCCGGAAACGGCCTTCGTCCGCAATGGCGGACAGTGCTGATGGAATGTCTTGCAGTTTCATGGGTATACCTCGCTTAGGAAAATGGGTGCAGTGCCGCCTATGAGAGGGGCTGCCCCTTGATCGTGGATGAAAGTCGCTCTTGAATGAGAAATTAGAAATTAGGAATGCGAAATGGTGGTACGGCGCATAATCATATGGAAACGCCGCGAAATTTTGATAGCGCTTCGCGCCGTCGTCATACCGAGCGCAGCCGATGGTCTTTCTTGCACTGCGTCAGTATCACATAGGCACTGCAGGGAAACGACGCCTTGGTGCTACGTATTTCTACTTTCACACATCCTTCGTTTATCGGTCTGCAAGGAAGATTTCTCGCTTACGCTCGAAATGACGATACGCAAGTCTGATGTCTCCCAGTCTCTTAGTCTCTTGGTCTCTTAGACACCGCTCCCTACTCCTCCATCCGCACAAACACGACCTGATTCTGCATATAGTCGTCATACCGTGCCACATCGGTGCCGTGCTCGACGAAGAAGACGCGGCCGCCTACGGGATCCCCCATGTCCTTCATGACAGTGATCCGTCCATAGCCGAATTTTTTGGAGCCAACATAGCCTGTCACATAGTCCGGATCATCAGACCAGCAGAGCTCGGCGACCGTGCCGGGGCCATAGGCCACCTTCGAGGCGAGGACGAGGGCTTCGCGCGGATGATCTCCGCCGAGCCCTTTTTCTGCCATGCGCGCTTCATAGAGCGCCGTATCCTCGCAGTCCATGTTGCTGCAGCGCACACCTCGCTCGGCGCGGTCATCGAGACGCTCGCCCGTCACCGCATCCATCACGATCGCTCCGCGCATACTGTCGGTCAAAGACTCCAGCTCACGGAAGGCACTCTCTACCGCGGCCTTGCTGACGCCGATACGGAGAAGCTCCTTCTTCGCAGCCTTGCGCCCCTCGCCCTTCGTTCTGGTATCCATCTGGTACACCGGGATCAGGGGGCAGGTCATGATGTCCTTCTCTTTGATCTCCTCCACCTTCACCTGAATGAAATCGGCTCGCCCGCGCTCATGCGTCCTCGCCCGGCGCAGCATGGCGATCACCTGCTCCTCGAGTCCATCCTCGGGTACGATCCTTTCGGCTCCGGAAATATGACGTCCCCCCACGCCATGTGAGCCGCCCAGGCTCGAACGCATCTTTACACTGTACAACAATGGTGTCACTCCTTTGAGAAAGAATTCGACTGACTCTCATTCATTTGTAAACGATTCATTTTTCATAAGTTGACTATCGAGCCAGAAAAAAAGCCGAGGCCTTCGCTTCGGCACATATATCATAGTGTAAAGAGGTTGACCGGCATTTGTCAAGATTAACAATAGCATGCAGTTTACAATAGTCATCCTGCCCGCCGCCCCGACGCTCAGTGCTTCTCTGTCTTGAGCGGCCACACCCTCCCATGCCACTTGTCCAGCGTGGAGCGATGGCCCACGCTGATGACAGTGATACCGGGGAGGGCGGCGAGATGCCCGTAGAGGCGGCTCTCGGTCTCCTCGTCCATCGCGGATGTCGCTTCATCGAGGAAGACCCAGCGGGGACGCTTCGCAAAAACGCGCGCAAAAGCGAGCTTCTGCTGCTCGCCCAGAGAGAGGATATGGCTCCAGTCGCCTTCGCTGTCCAGCAGCGGGATCAGGTGGGAAAGTCCGGAGAACACAAAGAGCGCTTCCCACTCCTTCCGCGAAAGCCCGATATCCGGATACGAAGCGGCTTCGGCGAGCGTTCCCATCGGCATGTAGGGCTTCTGCGGGATGAACATGGTCTCCTTTTTGGGAGGCAGGATCATCTCGCCCTTCGCATAGGGCCAGAAACCGGCGAGCACACGAAGGAGCGTCGATTTCCCAGAGCCGGATGGCCCCTTGATGATGACCTTCTCCCCCGCATGAATGACCGCATCCAGATGACGGCAGAGCACCCTTCCTCCGGGAACAGCGATCTCCACATCCGAGAGACGGAGCTCCTTCCCCTCTCGCCGCTTTGCCTCTCCCGCGCGCTCCGACTCTTTTCGGATGGCCGCCATGTGTGCATCGAAGCTAATGAGCCTGTCCACGCAGGACTGCCACTCCGCCAGCGAGCTGTACACGTCGACGAAGTAGGACATCGACTCCTGCACCTTGCCGAAGCAGTTCGCCACCTGCATAAGGCCGCCTAAGGAAATATGCTTCGAAAGATAGCGGGGCGCCGCGACGACGAAGGGGAAAATGATCGCGATCTGCCCATAGGAATTGGTGAGCCAGGAAAGCTGCTTCTGCTTCTTGATGATGTAGATCGTATTTTCGATCAGCTTTCCGAAACGAGTGGAAAGGATCCCCCGCTCGCGCGATGCACCGTCATAGAAGGCGACGCTTTCCGCCGTCTCCCGAAGGCGCACCATGGCATAGCGGAAGTCTGCTTCCAGCTTCTGCTGCACGAAATTCAGCCCAACGAGCCGATGCCCGACCCGGTGCGTGATCCATGTGCCGATGAGGGAGTAGATGAGTGCTGCCCACACGAGATAGCCGTAGATATGGTACGTCTCGCCGCCCACGGTGAAGGGCAGCGGCTCTGAGAGCTGCCACAGGACGAAAATGAAACAGACGATGGTGGTGATGGCCTTCAGGAGCCCCGCCATGAAGGAAAGCGTACGCGCCGTGAAAAGATTGATATCCTCGGAGATACGCTGATCCGGATTGTCCGCTTCCTTGGAGAACATGTCCATGCGGTAGTACATCTCCCGCTCCGTCCATCGGGCAAGGTATGCCTCCGTCAGCCAGCGCCGCCACCGGAGCGCGAGCTGCTGCTGCAGGTAGTACGCATAGACTGCAAAGGCGATGTGTGCAAAGGCGAGCCCGGTGAAGCGGATGAGCCCGTGATAGACCGCATCCGCATCGTAATTCTGCAGCGCGCTGTAAAACTCATTGAACCAGTCGTTCAGGAGCAGGGTCATGTAGACCGCTGCGATCGTAAGGGTCACGATGCCCAAAAGATAGGCATAGGCACTCTTCTTTTCTTCGGATCTCCAGTAGCGGCTCGTCAGCAAGAAGAGCTGACGGAGAAAGGAGATCGACCATTCACTAGATCTCATAGAAGGCTCCTTGGGAAAAATATAGGGTGCAGGGTTCGGGGTGCAACGGGTTGAACGCAGGGATTCGGGATCAGTGGCTAGGGATTAGGAACCTCGAGTGATTCGTATACAACTTTCGGGCATCGCCCTTTATAAAAAACCGACGCGAAGCATCGCACCTTTTAGCCTTCCCCATCGGGGAAGGGGGACCGCGGAGCGGTGGATAGGGTGCTTTCGTAAATCGTCGACTTGAGACGCTCCTTCCCGCTCTCTTTCATACCGCCTGTGCCCTATCCGCCCCTTCGGGGCACCTTCCCCTCGAGGGGAAGGCTGACGATACGGGAATACCATCATCTAAAATGCAGCGAAGCTGCCACCACCATTTCTAATTTCTCATTTCTAATTTCTAATTGGCGCAGCCCCCTCACGAGAGCATATACATATAAAACGGCACAAAGAATACACCGAGGACAAGCGAGACGCAGTTGACCGTCGTCGAGTACTCCGCATCCGCCCCGACTGCGGTCGCGAGGATCGTCATATTCGTCATCGCCGGCATCCCCGCCTGCATGAGAAAAACCTTGGATGACATCTCGGAAACAGGAATGACGGGGAGAAGCAGGAAGAGGCAGAGCGGTGCCAGAAGGAACCGGCCCGCCATCGCCCCCACCAGATCCTTATCGAAATGGATGGAGGAAAGCGGGATCTGGCTCATCTGGATACCGATGACCATGAGCGCCATCGGCGTCGCCATGCCGCCCACATACTTCATCGCTGCCATCGCAAAGTGCGGGATGGGGACATTCACAAGGAGCAGGATGACGCCCGCTGCGAATCCCATGAGCGGCGGAGTGCGGAGCTTCAAGAGCATCTCTTTCAGCGTGAAATGGTGTTCCCCGCCGGCATCCCGTATGATGAGGTACGCCCCCAGTGCCCAAAACATCGTCGTATTCGCCAGATAGTACAGCATACACGACGGCACGCTCGCCTCACCGAAGAGCGCCACATTCACCGGCACGCCGATGAAGATGGCATTCGCGATGCAGCAGGTACAGATAAAAATGCCGCGGCGGCCCTTGGAGATGTGAAGCAGGCAGGCGAGCACATGCCCCGCGAGGTAACTGGCGAAGATAGAAACAAAGGGCAGCACCAGATCCGGCGCCGCTGCCAGCAGTGCATCATGCGTGAAATTGGCATACAGCGAGTGGATCATGAGCGGCGGCAGCGCGACAGTCATCGTGAGCTTCGTCAGATCCTTCGCCGCATTCTCCCAAAACCATCCCTTCTTCGCCAGAAAAAAGCCCAGCCCCGCGATGAGGGCGACTTCAAAAATGCCGGAAAGGCCTTGCCATATGGCGTCCATGAATGTATCTCCTTTGAAAAAAGTTTTTTCTATTATACTACAAGAGAAACGGTTTGAAAGCAGGGATGAGTAGCTTGGGATGAGTGACTGGTGACTAGGGACTAGTAGCTAGTCACTAGTCACCAGTCACTAGCCACTAATTATCTAAATTTCTTATCCTTACCCATGCAGCCGCTCTATTTTTCGTATTTTGCAAACGCTTGACAGCTGCATATCCCGTCCTGTATAATCAACTCATCTTCACACGAAGAAAACCCTTTGAAGGGAAAGAGTAGTATTTCCAAGATCTTCTCAGAGAGCCGGGTATGGTGCGATCCGGCAGGACAGGACATATGAAAATCATCCCTGAGGTGCGGTGCTGAAACCTATTAAGCGCCGACGTCATTTCCACGTTACAGGAAACGCGTATGTTTGTACGTTGTAGAGCGCCTGGGATAGTCATATCCTTCAGGAATCAGGGTGGTAACGCGGAACCAGTATCCGTCCCTCAGTCGAGGGACGGATTTTTTTATTTCCAATCCCTGCTCTACCGCGAATTTTGCAGAAAGAAGGGATTATTATGGAAAGTGATATTGAACATTCTGCCTGAAAGGCTATGCCTCCGAATACCGGCGGCCTAGCCCCCATCCTCATTCGATCTGAACCCTGTATTCATTTTCCCCAAGGAGCTCTACCATGAAAAAATGTTGTCAAATGCTTGCGAAATATTTCGGCGTCATGGCCGTCGTCTTTCTTGTCCTCGGTCTTGTCACCCCGACGAGCTGGCTCTGGATCTTAGGCAAGGTCCAGGGCGTCTCCGTCCTCTCCGTACTGCTCGGCGTCATCATGTTCGGCATGGGCACCACGCTTGACCTCAAGGACTTCCTCGTCATCTTCCGCCGTCCGCGCGACATCTTCCTCGGCGCGCTCGCGCAGTACACCATCATGCCATTCCTCGCCTTCGCCCTTGGCACGCTCTTTGCCCTCGAGCCGGGCCTCACCGCCGGCCTCGTCCTCCTCGGCGCCTGCCCCGGCGGCACGACGAGCAACGTCATCACCTACATGAGCAAGGGCGACCTCGCCTACTCCGTCACCATGACCTCCGTCTCCACCCTGCTTTCCCCGGTCCTCACCCCGGCGCTGACCTTCTTCCTCATCGGTAAGGAGATCGCCTTCGATCCGGTCGGCATGTTCCTCTCCATCCTGCAGATCGTCATCCTCCCCGTATGCCTCGGCCTTGCGCTGAAATACTTCCTCCCGAAAGCAGCCGCTGTCGCGACAGACTACACCCCCGCGGTCTCCTCTGTCACCATCTGCCTCATCATCGCCGGCGTCGTCGGTGCCTCCCACAAAGCCATCATGGCTAACCTCGGCGTCATCCTTGCAGTCGTCGTCCTCTTCAATGTGCTCGGCTATGTCTTAGGTCTTGCCGTAGCCAAGCTCTGCGGCCTCTCCTGGAAGAAAGCCGTCACCCTCTCCGTCGAAGTCGGCATGCAGAATTCCGGCCTCGCCACCGGTCTTGCCAAGGTCCACTTCGCTTCCATGCCGGCAGCCGTCGTACCGGGCGCGATCTTCTCCGCCTGGTTCACCATCTCCGGTGCTGTCCTCGCCTGGGCCTGCGTCAACTACCTGAACCCGAGATTCGGAGGTGAGGCGGAAGAAGAAACCGTCGCTGTCACCAAGCTCGCCGCCAATTGAGAGACAGGGCGAAGCTCTCTTTTCCCTCTCTCCTTTCTCACACCAGCGAAACACACAATGAGCAGGCTCCCCCCAAGGGATCTTCATGGCTCTGCCGCTGTGATTCCACTACAATAGAAGCATCCATTTTCATGTATCATTGATGAAAGAAGGTCACCCCTATGACAAATCAGTTCCTCCCCAGCTATACCATCGGTACCGACGCCTATGACAGCGTCTACGATGTCTGCCATCACTTCGGCAAAACCGCCGTCCTCATCGGCGGGCACAAGTCCAGAGCCGCTGCCGAGCCGCTCCTCCGCAAAGCGCTGGAGGGCAAGATGGAGATTCTCGACTCCCTCTACTACGGCGGCGATGCGACATTCGAAAACGCCGAAGCGCTGAAAGAAAATGAAGCCTTTCAGAAAGCGGACATGGTCTTTGCCATGGGCGGCGGCCGCGCCATCGACACGGCGAAGAAAGCAGCTGCTGAAGCAGGCAAGCCCTACTTCACCTTCCCGACCCTTGCCTCGAACTGCGCTCCTGTCACCGGTGTCGGCGCATACTACTACGAAGACCACACCTTCCGGCAGGTCTACTACGTCGATCGTCCGTCCTACCACACCTTTATCCATACCGGCGTCATCGCCAACGCACCAAGAGAATACCTCTGGGCCGGCATCGGCGACGCGCTCTCCAAGCAGTACGAGGTCGAATTCTCCGCCAGAGGCGATGTCCTCCCCTACGGCAGAAATCTCGGCGTCACGCTGGCCGGCACCTGCTCGCAGGGCCTTCTCGAATACGGCGAAGCCGCACTGCGCTCCGCCGATGAAAAGACAGCCAGCGAAGCCCTCGAATACGTAGCCCAGAATATCATCTGCTCCACCGGCATCATTTCGAACCTGGAACCGGAAGACTACAACTCCAGCGTCGCACACGCCCTCTACAATTCTCACACCGGCGTTTCCCATGAAGGAGCGCACCTCCACGGCGCGGTCGTCTGCTATGGCACCCTCGTCCTCCTCACCTTGGACGGACAGCTCGAAGAAAGAGACAAGCTCTACGCCTTCTGCGAACGCACGCACCTCCCGCATTCTCTTTCCGACATCGGCCTCACCGATCCGGAAGAGCTCATCGCCAATGCGCTCACAAAGCCGGACCTCCATAAGGTCCCCTATCCTGTCACCGCAGAGCTTTTGAGAAAAGCCATCGCGGATGTCGAAGCACTGAAAAAATAAAAAAGGGGGATGTGAAATAACGATCATCTCATTTTCGCGTTCAATCTGCCTCGGGGGACTTGCAGCTCTCATAGGAGTGACCGGGAAACCCTATCCCAGCTGTCTTTCATGCCATAGTCACCCTATCCGCCCCTGCGGGGCACCTTCCCCTAGAGGGGAAGGCTGCGATACGAGAATACCATCTTCTAAAAAAAGGCGGCGAAGCCGCCACGAGAGCCCTGAACCCTGAACCAAATGAAAGCAAAAAAGGGCTGTGAAGAAATGAATCATCATTTCTTCACAGCTCCTTTTTGATTGACTGGGGAGCAAGAGACCAGAAGACTAAGAGACATCAGATTCCCGTATCGTCATCTGCATGCGGCATCACAAAATGCCGCAAATCCCATGTAGGTACTAAAACACAAACATGGAATTTACGGCTATCATTTTGTAGATATTTGCCGCAGACACTGCCTGGCATCCAAATTTTATGGTTTATGGGCTTATCGTGTTGACTGTAAATCATCCCTGTAATAAGCTAAGGACAAGAAACTTCAATGAATCAAATTGTTATGGAACGGATAGGGAATCTGAATATGGAGGAGACAGAGCATGAATCATAGCAATCAATTAGCCATCGTTGACGGCAATGAAGTTTTCACCATAGACGAACAGACAGAGCTAGAGAAACATATCGATGATGTGATCGCTGCCCACAAGAATAATCGTCGAGAAATCAATCGTCTTGTCTTTGAATGTACGTCGGCTCTTACGGCGGCCGATGATGCATCGCATGAACTGGCAAGCAAAGGCTTTTTCAGCCGGCTCATTGGCGGAATCACAGGCAGCAATAAAAGGCTTCAGGATAAGATCAATCGCAATACGAGGGCCGCTCAGTATGCTTCTCAGGTGACGATGCAGAAGCTGGCCGAACAAAATCTTATGACTGTTGACCTGCTTACGGCAGTAAACAATAAACTCAATGCTTCTATTGACGCAGTCAACGAAAAATGCAAGGAGCAGTTCGTGACTCTTGGAAAATTTATCCTTAAAACCCGTGGGGATATGATCAGCCTTAGTTTAAGAATGGATAAGGCAGAATGGAATGTGAAGCTGCTTAACTGGCAAGCCTCTGTCGAATACCTTACTTTGAATGGCGTAGAATATAGCGACTTGGATGATGCGGGAAAGATTGTATGCCTTGCCAGAGATTTCTATGATTTGACTGATGGCAATTGGACTACATCCGATCTTCTTCTTTTAAAGGCGGCCATGGGGCAGATTGGCATGGCGCCGAAAAAAGAGATAAATATCTTTGATACGTTAAAGACGATCGCGGATACGCCTGTACTACAGGAAAAGCTGCTCAATCATCACGGAATCAAACCCATCTCCGATCCATCCTATCTCATTTCCATGGGGACCCTTGAAAAATTAAATACCTTAGCGGATAAAGATCGTTATATGGTTGATGTTGTGGCAGCCAATTATAAGAACCATGGCGTTACTATGGGAGCTGATGAAATTCGGGGTGACTTAGCGAAAGACTACATGAGGCAGCAGGCGAATGTAAATCTTAATACTCATGTTGGCGCTTACGATTTCATGCTTGACCTCTTGTACAACTTGTCTGAATCGACGGCAGAAGGGTTATTGCAGTGTAAAGATGATAAAGGTCTGATGAAGCTATTCCTTACGGATCATACTGAAAAAGCGTATGAACAGATTCGGGAAGCCGCCGATGAAGGAAACGCAATCGCCCTTTATATGATGGCTGCCTATTTTTCGCAAGGATATGGCGTTCAACCTATAAATGAACAAAAGGCGATTGCCTATTTTAAAAAGTCATATGAAGCCGGTTATCCAGTGGCAGGTTATGATGTGGCAGCCTTTTTACCAGATGGATCTCCTGAACAAGATGAAATTCGGAAGAACGCAAAAGACAACATACTTGAATTGGCAAATGAGGGAGATGTTTTCGCTCAAACCAACGTAGCTTGGGGATACAGGGAAGGCTATGGTACTGCAGTAGATGACTTGGAAGCAGTGAAGTGGGTTCAGAAAGCTGCAAAGCAGGGATATGCTAGGGCACAGTGCAATTTAGGGTGGATGTATGAATATGGTCGTGGCGTTGAACGATCCTATGAGAAAGCAGTGGAGTGGTATCGGAAAGCTGCGGAACAGGGAAATGCTAGTGCACAGTACAATTTAGGGCTTATGTATGATAATGGTACTGGCGTTGAACAATCCGATGCGAAAGCAGCGGAGTGGGTTCTGAAAGCTGCGGAGCAGGGATATGCTCGTGCACAGTGCAAGTTAGGGTGTATGTATAGAGATGGTACTGGCGTTGAACGATCCTATGAGAAAGCACGGGATTGGTATCTGAAAGCGGTGGAACAGGGATTTGCTTATGCAAAGTACCATTTACTGAAGCTGTATCAGAAAGCCGCGGAGCAGGGAGATGCTGATGCACAGCTCAAGTTAGGGAGTATGTATTATAATGGTACTGGCGTTGCACAATCCTATGAGAAAGCAGTGGAGTGGTATCGGAAAGCTGCGGAACAGAGAGATGCTGATGCACAGTACCATTTAGGGGTTATGTATGAATTGGGTGATGGCGTTGAAGAATCCTATGAGAAAGCAGCGGAGTGGTTTCTGAAAGCCGCGGAGCAGGGAAATGCTGATGCACAGTGCAATTTAGGGGTTATGTATGATAATGGTACTGGCGTTGAACAATCCGATGTGAAAGCAGCGGAGTGGTTTCTGAAAGCCGCGGAGCAGGGAGATGCTGATGCACAGTACCATTTAGGGTTTATGTATGAAGATGGTCGTGGCGTTGAACGATCCTATGAGAAAGCAGTGGAGTGGTATCTGAAAGCTGCGGAACAGGGAGATGCTCGGGCACAGCGCAATTTAGGGGATATGTATTTTTATGGTCGTGGCGTTGAACAATCCGATGAGAAAGCGGCGGGGTGGTATCTGAAAGCCGCGGAGCAGGGATATGCTGATGCACAGTACCATTTAGGGATGATGTATTACAAGGGTACTGGCGTTGAAGGATCCGATGAGAAAGCAGCGGAGTGGTATCTGAAAGCCGCGGAACAGGGAGATGCTCGGGCGCAGTACCATTTAGGGACTATGTATCAAAATGGTACTGGCGTTGAACGATCCTATGAGAAAGCGGCGGGGTGGTATCGGAAAGCTGCGGAGCAGGGATATGCTGATGCACAGTACAATTTAGGGATGATGTATTATTATGGTACTGGCGTTGAACAATCCTATGAGAAAGCAGTGGAGTGGTATCTGAAAGCTGCGGAACAGAGAGATGCTCGGGCACAGAACAATTTAGGGAATATGTATTATTATGGTATTGGCGTTGAACAATCCGATGAGAAAGCAGCGGAATGGTATCGGAAAGCTGCGGAGCAAGGATTTGCTTGGGCACAGTACAATTTAGGGCTTATGTATGATAATGGTAGGGGCGTTGAACAATCCGATGAGAAAGCACGGGAGTGGTATCGGAAAGCCGCGGAGCAGGGAGATGCTGATGCGATGGTGGCGCTCAATAGGCTTACTCTCTTCAATTGGTAAATTCAGATCGTATTGCGAATCTTGCATCGCTCAAAAGGCTCTTAGGACACGAAGCGGAAGCGGTAAACTCCCTCTCCAGCCAATTGGCCACCCAATATACATGCATAAAAAATGGATGCTCATGATGGGCATCCATTTTTTATGCGCAAAAGCTTTTTAACCATTTTTTCAAAGGATAAAAATCCCTGACTGGCCCCCTCTGCGGCGAGGCTTTTTGGGATGGAAGGATCCAAGATCCGGGGCTGCCTCAGAGGCGGAGTCTCTCCAAAGCCCTACAGGCTCAAGCTAAACGTGATGACCCCATCCTTGTATGACACATCGAGGCTTCCCTTCATGAGCCTTGCCATGTCGCGCGCCATGGAGAGCCCGATGCCATAGCCGGACTTTTTGCTGTTGTGCGATGTATCTCCGCGATAGAACCGCTCAAAGAAGCGTTCATAGTCCTCAGACGCTCCCTCTTTGTAAGGATTGGAAACAGAGAGGAGCACGCCCTTTTTATTTTTCTCAAGGCGGGCGGTGATCGTTCCCTTCTCATCACAATATTTGACCGCATTGTCCAGAAGGATGCTCACGATTTCCGAGAAGAGCCGCGGCTCGACCTCCGCATGGATGCCGCTCTCTACTTCCACAGAGAGCGTCTTTCCCGCGTCTTCGATCATCTGGCGGAAACTGCCCGCGCCGCTCTTTACCGCTTCCGAAAGATCCGTATCGACAAGCGTCAAGTCCTTGGCTGACGTTTCCCCGATCTTGGAAAGCAGCACAAGGTCATTGATGAGGAGCGATAGGCGCTTCACCTGCGAAATGATATTGCCCGTCCACTCGTTCTTCCCGTTGATGAGTTCCATCGCCTCCGCATTCGCGGAAATGATCGCGATCGGCGTCTTCAGCTCATGGCTGGCATTCGTAATGAATCGCTTCTGGTTCTCCATATTTCGGACGAAGGGACGGATCGCGATCCCCGAAAGCACCGTCACGATGCCGACGAAAAGCAGAAGACAGAGCAAGCCAAAAAGCGAAGAATATTTCAGGAAGGCCTTCACCGCCGAGAGATCGCGCGTGCAGTCCAGAATGACGACCAGCAAATCGCCCTCCGTGGTACGGCTCACATGGTATGCATAGGTCCCCTTCTGCTTTTGGAAATAGCCTTCGCTCTCCCCGGTCTTTACCGCAGCCACCGCTGCCTCTACCGCACTTTCCGCCGAAAAGGCGGCGATGTGATTGATATTCGTCACCTTGGCTGTGCCATCACTGTCCAGCAGGACAGAAAAATAACGGGTCTGATAGGTGAATTCCGGCGTATCCTCGACCCAGCTGCCATCCGGGAGCCAGCCTTCCCCGCTCGTGCGCCGCGTGGTGATGACGCCGCCATTGTCTGCGATGGTCTCAAGCACATCATGAATGTCCCCCCGCACAATGAGGTACATCATCCCATTGATGACAGAGAGCGCGACCGCTATGATGATGAACACCGCCAGCGTGGCCAGAAGTATGAATTGTCGGTGCAGTTTCTTAATCATATCCATAAATGAGGTTCCTTGGCACATTGGATAACAAAAAGGGTTCCGGGTTAGCCCGTAGGGCGGGGCGCCCTTTATCAGGGATGAAAGCTTTGCTCGCCAGTGAGGAGTGAGAAGTGAGGAGTGAGGAGTGAGAAGTGAGGAGTGAGGAGTGCTGGTGCGGCGCATAAAAATTATAAAGCGCCGCGAGTATAAATAGGGCGATGCCCGAAAGTGAGTGGGTAACAGGTTTCCCGTTTGGGAGTTCCAAACATCGACCGCCTGACCGCAAATGACAAAGATTTCTCGACTTCGCTCGAAATGACGATACGAGAGAGCCTAAAGTCTCCTAGTCTCCCAGTCACTAGTCACCAGGCACTCCTAATCCCTGCTTTCAAACTTTTGGGAATACCCTTTTCCCATATCGTCATTTCGAGCGTAAGCGAGAAATCTTTCTTGCAGTCCGATAAACGATGCATGTGTGAAAGCAGAAATACGCAGCACCAAGGCGTCGTTCCCCCTATCAATGCCTATGTGATACTGACCGCAGTGCAAGGGAAACGCTGATTAAATCGCAGAGTCAGATTTTACAAGAATTTTTATACATAGCTTCGTCATAACCTTCCTTAAATAGCTCGCTATTCTCGTCAGGTTATTCCTTGCTATGCATAAAGATTCAAGAGTAAAATCTGACAACGATTGAATCAGTGTTTCCCTAGAAAGATCCCTCGGCTACGCTCGGGATGACGACAGCGCGAAGCACTATCAAAACTCCGCGGCGCTTCCCTGTTTTTATGCGCCGCGCCACCCCCGTTGAACCCTCTGAACCTGTAGAACCCGCTCCCCCATCTTTCGCCAACAATCAAGGGACAGCACGCCCCCGTGGGCTAACCCATAACCCTGAACCCCGAACCCTGAACCTGCTCCCTCTTTCCATTCCCTTTTCCCCTTATTTATGGTAATATGGTAGCCATAGACTATATTTATAATGAGGTGCAGGAATGAATATCATCGACGAACTGAAATGGCGCGGGGCTGTGAATCAGCAGACTGACGAAGAGGGTTTATACAAGCTGGTGGGAGAGAAATCGATCTCTCTCTACTGCGGGATCGATCCGACGGGGGACAGCATGCACATCGGGCACCTGATCCCATTCATGATCCTGAAGCGTTTCCAGCTGGCGGGGCATCATCCGGTCATCGTCATCGGCGGCGGCACGGGCTCCATCGGCGATCCGTCCGGCCGTAAGACGGAGCGTGTGCTCCAGTCGGCGGAGCAGGTCAAGCACAATGCGGAATGTCTGACGAACCAGATGAAGCGGCTCTTTGGAGATGACGGCTTCACGATGGTGAATAACTATGACTGGCTGTCGCAGATCTCCCTTTTGGATTTCCTTCGTGACTATGGCAAGCTTTTCAATATCAATACGATGCTCGCCAAGGATGTCGTGGCATCTCGCCTCGATACGGGGATCTCCTTCACGGAATTCTCTTATCAGATCCTGCAGTCCATCGATTTCAAGATGCTCTATGACAAATACGATGTGCAGCTGCAGATCGGCGGTTCGGACCAGTGGGGCAATATCACGAACGGTGTCGACCTTATCCGTAAGATGGAGGACAAGCACGATGCCTACGGCCTCACCATCCCGCTGATGCTGAAGGCAGACGGCACGAAATTCGGCAAGACGGCGGGCGGCGCCGTATGGCTGGATCCGAAGAAGACTTCGCCCTATGAATTCTATCAGTTCTGGTTCAATCAGGATGACCGCGATGTCGTGAAGTACCTGAAGTATTTCACCTTCCTTTCGAAGGAGGAGATCGATGCGCTCGAGACCGAAGTCGCAGAGCATCCGGAGCATAGAAACGCGCAGAGGAAGCTCGCAGAGGAGGTCACCCGCTTCGTCCACGGCGAGGCAGGTCTTTCGCAGGCAGAGAAGGTCACACAGGCACTCTTCTCCGGTCATATCGAGGAGCTTTCCGGCGAGGAGATCGAAGGCGCTTTCCGCAATACCAAGGGCGGCGAAGTGCATGAAGAGAGCATCAATATCGTCGAAGCGCTCGTCGAAGGCGGCGTAGAGAAGTCCAAGCGGCAGGCCAGAGAAGATGTGAAGAATGGTGCGATCCGCGTGAATGGCATCCAAGTGAAGGATACGGAAGCAGCGATCTCCGCGCATCCGAATACGAATGGTCAGTTCATCATCATCAAAAAAGGAAAGAAAAATTATTTCTCGATCCGCATCGTGAAATAATTTGCAGGAAGCGGCAGACGAAGGTCTGCTGCTTTTTTGTTTAGGGGGAGAGGGAGCCCGTGGGGCGTGTCGCCCTTTGATTGCGGATGAAAACTCTGCTTGAATGAGAAATTAGAAATGAGAAATGCGAAATGGTGGTGCGGCGCATCAAAGTATGGAAGCGCCGCGGAGTGTAAATAATGGCGATGCCCGAACGTGGTATTTAGTCACCAGTCACTAGTCACTCCTAATCCCTAATCCCTAACCCCTAACCCCTAATCCCTAATTACTAATTACTAATCACAAAAAACTATTGACATTCATCAATAACATAGTATAATAAATTTCACAACGAAAGAACGAATAGCTAGGAACGGGAAAAGCATTCCGTAGCACTTTCAGAGAGCCGGCGATCGGTGCGAGCCGGCAGGGAAGGGATGCACGCTCACCCGGGAGTTTCAGAGATGAAAAAAGTAGTTTCTGACGCCGCCTGCGTTACAGGCACCTGAAAAGCGATGATCGGGACAAAGCATTCCGTGGTCCATGGCATAGAGAGCCGGCGTATGGTGCAAGCCGGAACATTCCACTGATTGATATCACCTGTGAGCTCCTTCTTCGAACGTAGTAAATGAAGGCGTCTATCCACGTTACGGATGTGAGCTTGAGTATAATGTAGGGTGGTACCGCGCATGTCGCCCCTATTTCCGGAATGGAAATAGGGGCGTTTTTATATGGTGACATCTCATTAGAAAGCGCTCTTTTGAGTGATAAAACCAGGGTGGTACCGCGGAAATCTTTCGCCCCTGCTGCAATGACGCCAGATTGCAGCAGGGGCGTTTTTATTGCTATTCGTTCTGGGATGGGATTTTTAAGTGACTAGTGGCTAGTGACTAGTGACTGGGGATTAGGGATTAGTAGCTTAGGGATTAGGATCCTTGAGTGACTGGTGACTTGAATACCACTTTCGGGCATCGCCCTATTTATACTCTGCGGCGCTTCTGATTTTTATGCGACGCACCACCATTCCTCACTCCTAACTCCTCACTTCTAACTAGAGAGTAAAGCTTTCATCCACAATCAAGGGGCTAACCCTGAACCTTGCACCTTATACCCCATCCCCACTTTTGAGGGCTTGCCCTCGTATTTTGAAAGGAGAAAAGATCGTGTTTTTACAACAGCTTGTCAACGGTTTAACGCTGGGAAGCGCCTATGCGGTCATCGCCATCGGCTACACGCTGGTTTTCGGTGTATTGAACATCGTCAACATGGCGCATGGCGGGATCTTCATGGTCGGCGCTTACATCGGGCTGCTCCTCGTCACAGAGGCAGGCTTTGGGATTTTCCCAGCTTTGATTGGAGCTATGGTCGGCGGTGCCGTCCTTGGCTATGCATTGGAGATCTTCGCACTGCGCCCGCTGCGTCGCCGCAAGGTGACCCACCTCGCTCCGCTGATCTCCACCATCGGTGTCTCGACCTTCCTTGAAAGTGTTGCGCTGATGGTATGGGGACCGCAGACCCGTTCCTTCCCGACATCCTTCGGAAACGAACTGATGGACTTCGGTGCTTTCAAGATCTCCGGGATCCAGATCATTTCACTGGGGACCGCTGTCGTCCTGATGGTGCTCCTCACCATCCTCCTCAATAAGACGAAGATCGGCAAGGCTGTCCGTGCGACTTCGGAAAGCGCGGAAACAGCGAGCCTGCTCGGGATCAATACCGGACGCATCATCACCTTCACTGTCATGATGGCATCGGCACTGGGCGCGGCAGCCGGCGTCCTCATCGGCCTTTCCTTCAATGCGATCGAACCGACCATGGGTACCGCGATGGGCCTCAAGGGGCTTGCAGTCCTCATCATGGGCGGCCTTGGCAATGTCGAAGGCGCCATGGCAGGCGGCTTCATCCTCGGCATCGCAGAAGTATTCTCCGTCGCTTACGGCAGCTCTTCGTATCGTGACGCTGTCGCATTCGGCATCATCATCCTGATTCTCTTCATTCGTCCGGAAGGCTTATTCTCCAAGGCCGGGAAAGGAGGCAGACCGTAATGGAAGAATTACTGAACGGTTATTTCCTGCAGGTCCTGACCTTTGTATGCATCAATATCATTCTGGCCATGACCATTTACATGACGCTTTGCACCGGCATCCTGTCGCTGGGCAATGCAGGGCTCATGAGCTTCGGCGCTTACACCTCTGCGATCCTGACCGCAGAATATAATTTCCCGATGCCGCTAGGCATCCTCCTGGGCGGCTGCACCGCGACGATCGTCGCGCTCATCATCGGCCTGCCGACCATCCGTCTGCGCGGGCTCTACCTTGCCATTGCGACGCTGGGCTTCGGCGAAGTCGTCCGCGTCATCGCGCTGAATCTGGACATCACCCACGGCGCGCTTGGCTACTCCGGCATCCCGTCTATGGCAAGCGTCCTTTCTGACTATGCGAGTGACATCGGCCTCATCGATGCGCTGGAGATCGACTCTCAGACCGCAGGACAGCTCCTCATGTGCCTCGTCCTTCTGATCCTCGTCGTACTCATCGTCACCTTCTGGTACCGCCTCGAACATTCCCGCTATGGCCGCGCCATGGCAGCGGTCAAGGCTGACGAATATGCAGCATCCCTGACCGGCATCAATGTAGTCCGCTACAAAATGATGACCTTCCTCTTCTCTGCGTTCTTCGCAGGCGTCGCTGGCGCGCTCTATGCCCATGCGACATTCTTCATCAGCCCGACCGATTTCTCCTGGCACAAGGTCGTAGACATCCTGCTCTACACCGTCTTCGGCGGCAGCAATGTCATGTGGGGCTCTGTCCTCGGCGCCTCCATCCTGACCATCGTACCGGAGTCGCTCCGCTCCATGGCGGAATACCGCGACATCATCTATGGCGTCATGCTGGTCGCACTCATGGCCTTCCGTCCGGACGGCATCCTCTCCTATGATGCGGTGAAATGGATCTCCAAGAAATTCAGCAAGAAAGCTGTAGAAGGAGGGAAAAACTGATGCTGCTCGAAATGAAAAATGTAGTGAAACAGTTCGGCGGCCTCACCGCTGTTTCCAATATGTCCTTCCATGTAGACAAAGGGGAGATCTTCGGCGTCATCGGGCCAAACGGCGCCGGCAAGACCACCATTTTCAACCTGATCACCGGCGTATATCAGGTGACGGAAGGGGACGTCGTCCTGAACGGCACCTCCATCGAAGGAAAGAAGCCGTATGAGATCATCAATCTCGGCGTCGCACGTACCTTCCAGAATATCCGCCTCTTCACCGGCATGACCGTGCTGGAAAACATTCTCGTCGGCCATCATGACCGCCTGAAATCCAGCTTCCTTGCCAGCATTCTCCACACCGCTTCCCAGAAAAAAGAAGAAGCAGAAGCCAGAGAGGATGCGATGGAGCTTCTGAAATTTGTCGGTCTCGAAGACGATGCAGATCGCCTTGCAACCGAGCTCCCCTACGGCAAGCAGAGAAAGCTGGAGATCGCCCGTGCTATGGCGACGAAGCCGCAGCTCATTCTCCTCGATGAACCGGCTGCCGGCATGAACGATTCAGAAACCGCCGCGCTCACAGAGCTCATCCGCGGGATCCGCGAAAAGTACGGCATCACCATCGTCCTCATCGAACACGACATGCAGCTCGTCATGAGCCTTTGCGACCGCGTCATGGTCGTCAATTTCGGTAAAAAACTTGCAGAAGGCGTGCCGGAAGAGGTACAGAACAATCCGCAGGTCATCGAAGCATACTTGGGTAAGGAGGAAGACTGATGCTGCTTGAACTTAAAAATATCGAAGCTGCGTATGGCAATATCAAAGCCCTGAAGGGCATCAACCTCGCTGTCCCGGAAGGCAAGATCGTCACCCTGATCGGGGCGAACGGTGCCGGCAAGTCCACCACCATGAAGACCATCATGGGCGTCATGAAGCCCATCGCCGGCGACGTCCTCTTCAAGGGCGAATCCATCGCAGGGAAGAAGACCTATGATATCGTCAACAGCGGCGTCGTCCTCGTTCCGGAAGGACGTCAGATCCTTCAGGGCATGACCGTCCGCGAAAATATCGAGCTCGGCGCTTATCACAGAAATGATAAGAAGGAGATCGCGGAAGACATGGCCCAGGTCTTTGAGCGCTTCCCGCGCCTCTTTGAAAGACAGAGCCAGTTCGCCGGTACCCTTTCCGGCGGCGAACAGCAGATGCTTGCGATCGGCCGCGCCATGATGGCACGTCCGCAGGTCATGCTGCTCGATGAACCATCCATGGGCCTTGCTCCGCTCGTGGTACAGCAGATCTTTGATGTTGTCAAGGATATCAACAAAATGGGGACTACTGTTCTTCTGGTAGAACAGAATGCGCGCAAAGCTCTCCAGATCGCCGACTATGCCTATGTCATGGAAACCGGCAAGATCGTCATGGAAGGCCCCGCGCAGGAAGTGGCTGCAAACCCGGATGTCATGGCGGCCTATCTGGGCGGTAAGAAGAAACAGTGACCAATATCAGCCTCACGGCTGGAAACACGATCTCGGAAAAGAGTCAGCGAAAGCTGGCTCTTTTCCTTTTGGGGGAGTTGGCGGCTGGCTCTGGGAGAAGGGGCGCGTCAAAGGCACAGGATGGATCCTCGAGGCGGAATGAAAGGAAAAGAGAGTGAATCCGCTCCATGAGTAGGCCCTTGGAGAAGGGCCGCGCCAAAGGCGCAGGATGGATTCCCGAGGCGGAATGAAAGGAAAAGAGAGTGAATCCGCTCCATGAGTAGGTCCTTGGAGAAGGGCCGCGCCAAAGGCGCAGGATGGATCCTCAAGGCGGAATGAAAGGAAAAGAGAGTGAATCCGCACCATGAGTAGGCCCTTGGAGAAGGGCCGCGCCAAAGGCGCAGGATGGATCCCTCCAAGGCGGTATGAAAATGAATGGGAGACATTAGATTTCAGACCTCAGACCTCAGACCTCTAAAGTCTCTAAGTCTCAAACGGGCATCGCATCATATATACTCGCGGCAAAGCCGTCACTACAGCCCCGAACCCTGAACCCTGAACCCTGAACCCTGAACCCCGAACCCCGAACCCCGAACCCTGAACCCTGCACCCGACACTCCATCTTCCCTCTCTATGCTACAATAGAACTATTACAAGAACTATCTCACAGAAAGAAGGATTTCCTATGAAAAAACATATCATCGTCATCACCACCGGCGGCACCATCGCCATGAAAACGGATCCCGTGACCGGCGGGCTCGTACCTGCCGTCTCCGGTGAGGACCTGGCAGCAGCCGTGCCGGGGCTCTCCTCCTGGGCAGACGTGGACGTTGTCGAATTTTCCAATGTCCCGAGCGGATGGATGGATACAGAGAAGATGCTGTCCCTTGCCCGCACCATCGATGGGCTCGCAGACAAGGCGGATGGCTTCGTCGTGACGCACGGCACAGACAGTTTGGAAGAGACCGCCTTCTTCCTCGACATGACACTTCACACCGAGAAGCCGGTCTGCGTGACAGGGGCGATGCGCGGCGCCTCGGATCTCTCTGCGGACGGCCCCGAGAATATCCTCTCCGCGGTCCGCGTCGCGGCGAGCGATCGCTCTCGCGGCATGGGCGTCCTCGTTTGTCTGCAGGACCGCATCTATGCGGCCTTCGACGTGACGAAATTCCACACGACGAATCCCGACACCTTCCGCGACCTCCACTACGGCCCTCTTGGCACGGTCTACAGCCATGAGATCATCTATGGCCGCCGTCCGATCGGACACCCACGCCTTCATCCGTCCTCCCTGCCAGCCAAGGTCTGGATGGTGACCTGCTGGTCCGGCATGGAAGGCGATATCCTCCGCGCGGCCGGTGAGGCGCAGCTGGATGGCCTGATCGTCGATGCCCTTGGCTGCGGGAATGTCCCGCCCAAGTGCAAGGCGGAGATGATGAAGCTCGGCGAAGCCGGTCTTCCGATGGTGCTGACGACCCGCGTCCCCTCGGGCAGTGTCATGGAGGAATACAGCTACGATGGCAGCGCTCTCTCCATGAAAAAGAGCGGACTCATCCTGGGAGGCCGCCTTTCCGCATGGAAAGCGCGCCTGCTTCTTGCCATCGCACTCGGTGTGACCGGAGACCGGGAAGAGATCAGGGAGATCTTTGAGAAGTTTGCGCATTGATGCGTGGCTGACGGCTAGTGGCTGGCGGCTAGTGACTGGTGACTGGTGACTGGTGACTAGTAGCTAGTGACTTGTGACTAGGGATTAGGGGGAATACATGTTAAAATCAGTGCCCCTAGATTTTGCCAGTTTCTGGGGGGATTTGCCGCAAGAGGTTTCAGGTTGCGATACGTGCTTACCCTGATTCAAGATACGCGGCGCTTCTATTTTTTATGCGCCGCGCTTCCCCCCTTTGCTCCTTTTGAATCTTCGGAATCTGTTACCAAAATGTTTCGCAAAAAGTTTTCAAAAAAAATGCTTGACAGATACGCCTTCGATTGGTATACTACATAAGTCAGTCAACCACTGATACAAATCAATAAGGCGCTGACCGATAGGTCAGGGAACAAACGTGGAGAGGTGTCCGAGCGGTTGAAGGTGCATGATTGGAAATCATGTTGACGGCGAATACCGTCACGGGGGTTCGAATCCCCCTCTCTCCGCCACAAAGTAAGAGCTCGTCGAAGAAGACGGGCTCTTTTGCTATGCATTTTTTGTACGAAAGAACCATTTCCGCATCATGAGAAATACGGCATAGCTATGCCGCTTCGCATTGCTCTTGGGGGGTGATGACGGCTGGCTTCTTTTCCTCACTTGGCTTCGTTACAATTACCTAATGACGCACGCATGAAAAAGGTATATAATGATTTTATGCTATCATGCATGAAATTACGGAAAACTGATCACATCGGAGGATCAGAGGGCATCCGGCTTTTTATCCATGGCATCATCATGATTTTGCGTCGGCAGCTGGCGGTCTCTGTCAGCGGACGCCCCCTGCTATGTATAAAATTTCACGAATGCAGTCTGATGACGATCGAATCAGTGCTTCCCTACAGAAAGCCAAAGGAAGGTGCCAGTATGAAAATTTCTCAGCGCGCATTAAGTTTGACCACATCCCCGATCCGCAGATTGGGTCCCTATGCTCTCGAAGCAGAGAAGGCAGGGAAGAAAGTCTATCATCTGAATATCGGACAGCCTGATATCGAGACGCCGGCGCAGTTTATGGATGCCATCCGCAGCTTTGACAAAAAAGTGGTCGCTTATGGTCCTTCGCAGGGGGATTCGAAGCTGATTGCTCAGGTACAGAAGTACTATGAAGCATGGGGAATGCACTACGAAGCGAAGAACATCTACATCACCAATGGCGGCAGTGAAGCTCTGGAGCTCGCAGCTCTCGCTCTCTGCGATCCTGGGGATGAGATCCTGGTCTTCGAACCGTTCTATGCGAACTACAATTCGTTTGCCAAGATCTCCGGCGCACACGTAAAAGCGGTACCGACTCATGCAGGAAATGGCTACCGCCTGCCGGATGCAGCGACTGTCGAGCAGTATGTATCTGCCAAGACCCGTGCCATCCTTCTGACGAATCCGGGCAATCCGACCGGTGTCGTCTACACGAAAGAAGAAATGGATATGGTGGCAGGCATCGTGAAGAAATACGGCCTTGCTCTCATTGCGGATGAAGTATACCGCGAATTCGTCTACGACGGTGCGTACACCAGCTTTGGCACCTACGAAGACCTCGCTGACAATGTCATCATCATCGACTCTGTATCGAAGCGTTACAGTGCCTGCGGAGCGCGTATCGGCTGCCTCATCTCCAAGAATGATGAATTCACCAGCCAGATCAATAAGCTTTGTCAGGCTCGCCTCTGTGTCCCGGAAGTGGAGCAGATCGGCGCAGCTGCTCTCTATGATACACCGAAGTCTTACCTCGAAGCGGTCAATGAAGAATATAAGAAACGCCGTGATACCATCGCTGCTGGTCTGGCAGCCATCCCGGGCGTCATTTCCTCTGACCCGAAGGGGGCTTTCTACGTCATGGTGAAGCTTCCTGTCGATGATGCGGAGAAATTTGCCATCTGGATGCTGAAGGATTTCTCTGACAATGGGGAAACCGTCATGATCGCTCCCGGCAATGGTTTCTACGCGACCGAAGGCAAGGGCATCGATGAAGCCCGCCTCGCCTATGTCCTGAACTGCAGCGACCTCAAGAGAGCCATCGAGCTCCTCGGCAAGGGTCTCTCTCAGTATCCGGGCAAAAAGAATTGATGGCTTAGGATAAGATGGAGCTGTGAAGAAATGAATCCTCATTTCTTCACAGCCCCTTTTTACTTTGCT
>ERZ1108170.773-NODE-773-length-24119-cov-7.789062_pt1 | contig 24119 bp, 19 predicted proteins | sample MGYA00403705_ERZ1108170 | MGnify/ENA primary metagenome ERZ1108170 (study PRJEB35170, sample SAMEA104062422) | human gut metagenome | biome: human gut; feature: human-associated habitat; material: faeces | place: Denmark | collected 2012-06-15 ...
CGACGCATAGCCACATGGCATGACAGATTCGAGGAAACCATCCACGGCCGGCCCCAAGGAGAAACCCTACGTGCCCATCGAGCACCGCCCGCTATTGGGCGTGTCCGAAGCGGCCGCCCTGACCGGACTGGACGAGAAGATCGTCCGCCAGGCCATACGCCAAGGCGAGCTCATCGCCTGCTACGCCCATTCGTCGACCAAACGCATCCGCCGGCGTGACCTCGACGACTGGATCTCATCCCTGCCCGAACGGCCCCAATAGACGGGCCCGACGGATACGACACGGCCCCCGCATGGCTCCTTCGAGTCGTGCGGGGGTCGTGTCTTTTCCGGACGTAAGTACACCTTAAGTACACCTAGTACCTATACTGAACCCTGAAACGTAGTCGGCAGTAGGGCTCAGGGGTTCCGACTATCAGATGTGGAAGTACAGCTCGTACTCCAGCGGGGTCGGGGCCAGACGAGCCTGGTCAATCTCGCCACGCTTGATGCTAATCCAGGTGTCAATCAGGTCGTCGGTGAAGACGTCGCCTGCGGTGAGGAAGTCGTGATCTTCCTCAAGGGCGTCCATGGCCTCGGCCAAGGAGCTCGGAACCTGCTTGATGCCAGCGTGCTCTTCCGGCGGCAGCTCGTAGAGGTCCTTGTCGACCGGCTCCGGCGGCTCGATGTGGTTCAGGATGCCGTCCAGGCCAGCCATCAGCTGAGCGGAGAAGGCCAGGAACGGGTTGCAGGACGGATCCGGAGCGCGGAACTCGATGCGCTTTGCAGCCGGGGAGGTGCCGGCCAGCGGAATACGGATGGCGGCGGAACGGTTGCGTGCGGAGTACACCAGATTGACCGGCGCTTCGAAGCCCGGAACCAGACGGTGGTAGGAGTTCAGGGACGGGTTGGTGAAGGCCAGCACGGAGGAGGAGTGCTTGATCAGACCGCCGATGTACCAGCGGGCGAGGTCGGACAGACCGCCGTAGTTCTTCTCATCGTAGAACAGCGGCTTGCCGTCCTTCCACAGGGACTGGTGGCAGTGCATGCCGGTGCCGTTGTCGCCTGCGATCGGCTTCGGCATGAAGGTTGCGGCCTTGCCTGCCAGAGCGGCGGTCTCGTGAACGACGTACTTGTACTTCATCAGGTCATCGCCTGCGTGCTGCAGGGAGTTGAAGCGGTAGTTGATCTCCTGCTGGCCAGCGCCGGCGACCTCGTGGTGGGAACGCTCGAGGATTAGGCCGACCTTCTGCAGGTTGGCGACCATGTCGTCGCGCAGGTCCTGGGTGTGGTCAATCGGCGGAACCGGGAAGTAGCCCTTCTTGACGCGGTTCTTGAAACCGATGTTCGGGGTGCCGTCTTCCTCAACGTCAACACCGGAGTTCCACGGAGCTTCGATGGAGTCGACCTCGTAGAAGGAGCGCTGCATGCTGTTCTCGAAGCGCACCTTGTCGAAGATGAAGAACTCGGCTTCCGGAGCGAAGGAAGCGGTATCGGCGATGCCGGTGGACTTCAGGTAGGCCTCGGCCTTGCCTGCAACCTGACGCGGATCGCGGGAGTACGGTTCGTCGGTCAGCGGGTCGACGATGGAGAAGGCCACGTCAAGGGTCTTGTGCTTGCGGAACGGGTCAATGAAAGCGGTCTCAACGTCCGGGACCAGCTTCATGTCGGACTCGTTGATGGCCTGGAAGCCCTGAACGGAGGAACCATCGAACGGCATGCCGTCGGTGAAGGCGTCCTTCAGGAATTCGCTTGCCGGCACGGTGAAGTGCTGCTGAACACCGATCAGATCGGTGAAGCGAACGGAGACATACTCAATGCCTTCCTTGTTGATAAGGGCCTCAGCATCAGCCTTGGTTTCAAGTGCAGTCACGGGACCGCTCCTTTCGAATAAGTAACTTACAGGCTCTTAGTCTAGGAACGTGCGTTTCGCTCACTCGCCAATTGGGTTACGAGAATGTTTCGTAATGACATATTCGAAGGATGATTTCGCAGAAAACTGGGATTCAATTGTTACGAACGCTCATATTCGCTTGCGCAAAACCGTTCAATTTGTGGACATTCGTGTCGTCGCACCGTCCGCAACGCCAGTTCTTTTCCAAACCTTACGTAGGCTCATGGAAAGATGAAATAAAAAAACCTCGATTGCATATCAATCGAGGTTCCTGCACGTTATACCGGATTGTCAATCCCGGGCATCAGCGGCCACGCATGGCACGACGGCTGACACGCTGCGGATGCATCGGGTCGACGCCCTTCGGCACGCTCATGCCGTTCTTCAGCTGCAGGGTACGCAGACGCTCGTTGAGCACCGTGAGCTCGGTCTTGGTGAGCACGAAACGAGTCCTCGGATGGATGGCGGCCATCAGCTTGTAGCTCTCCGAGATGATGTTGCCCATCGTCTCGCCCAGATCCGCGCCGACGGCGTTCATATAGACCTCGGGGTCGGCCAGCTGCAGGTCGTGGAAGAACACGCCGTTCAGGTTGTAGTCGTAGTTCTGGCCGGTATGGGCCAGGATAACATCAAAATATTTGCGAGTCTTGTTGATGACGGCGGCCAGACGGATGATCTCCGGGCGGGTGCCGACGATGATGAGCAATTTCAGCTTGCCGTTGTTTTTAAAGGAAATGCTGCTGTAGTCAGACATACTTTTCTCCTTAGTAGCTAATATGTGCAGGGGATGTAGGGACGAACATCGTTCGCCCGCAGAAACGTTACGAGCGGGGCAAACTTCCGGGTCGATGACGAGCATCGACCCCTACATCGCAGGGGCGGATTCCATATCCGCCCGGGAACTTTGCCGCTGCCGCACACGGGCACGGGCGAGCACTGCTCGCCCCTACAATGCGCCCGTTTTACACCTTTTCAAAGAATGTATCCGGGTGGGCCGGGTCGAACTGCTCGTTCGCCCACATCAGGGTGACGAGGTTCTCGGTCTCGCTCAAATTGATGATGTTGTGGGTGTACCCCGGCAGCATGTGGATGGCCTGGGGCTTGTCGCCGGTCACCTCAAATTCCAGCACCTCGCCGCTGCCGACGCGGCGCTCCTGAATCAGACCGTGGCCCGAAACCACGATGAAAAACTCCCACTTCGTGTTGTGCCAGTGCTGACCCTTTGTGATGCCGGGCTTCGAGACGTTGACGCTGAACTGGCCGCAGCTCTCGGTTTTGAGCAGCTCGGTAAAGCTGCCGCGGGCGTCCTCGTTCTTTTTCAGGTCAAAGATGACCTTCTCTTTGGGCAGATAGGACAGATACGTCGAGTACAGCTTTTTTGCAAAGCTGCCCGCCGGAATCTCCGGCAGTACGAGCGTTGCGGGCTGAGCCTTGAACCTTTCCAGCAGGTCCACAATTTCGCCCAGCGTGACTTTGTGGGTCACCGGCGCGGCACAGTAGCGCCCACTGTCATGGAAAACCGGCGTCAGACCGTCGTAATCGCAGCGGTGCGGTTTACCCTCCAGCGCGTCGAGCATTTCCTCCACCAGGTCGTCAATGTACAATAGCTCCAGCTCGGTGGCGCGGTCATTGACCGTGATGGGCAGGTCGTTGGCGGTGTTATTGCAGAAGGTCGCCACGGCGCTGTTGTAGTTGGGGCGGCACCACTTGCCGAACAGATTCGGGAAGCGGTAGACCAGCACCGGCGCGCCGGTCTCCTGCCCGTAGGTGAAGAACAGCTCCTCACCGGCCAGCTTGCTCTTTCCGTAGTCGCTCTCGCCGTAGCGGCCAATCAGCGTCGCCTGGATCGAGCTGGACAGCATGACCGGGCAGCGGTTGGCGTGAGATTTGAGCGTGTCCAGCAGGGTGGAGGCGAAGCCAAAGTTGCCCTGCATGAACTCGTCGTTATTTTTGGGACGGTTGACACCCGCTAAATTGAACACAAAATCGGCTTCCGCACAAAAGTGGTCCAGCTCTGCGGGGGGCGTGTCGAGGTCATACTCAAAAACGTCCTCGATCTGCAAGGCAGGGCGGGTACGGTTCTTGCCGTCGCGGACAGCCTTCAGGTTCTCGCAGAGATTGCGCCCCACAAAGCCCTTAGCGCCGGTCACAAGGATTTTCATGCCTTCTCGGCCTCCATCTCTTTCAGCGCGTTTTGGACGTAGTCGGTGGTCAGGATCTTCCTGACCGTGCCCTCCACGTCCAGACGGTGCGTGTTGTGGCTCGTGTAGGAGTCGTCGGCCATCGTGTGGACCTCACCCTTGACGACGAACTTGTCGTAGTTCAGGTCGCGGTTGTCGGCGGCCACGCGGTAGTAACCGCCCATATCCTCACTGCGCAGGCGCTCCTCGCGGGTCATCAGGGTCTCGAACAGCTTCTCGCCGTGGCGGGTGCCGATGATGTTCGTGCCGGTGTCGCCGAACAGCTGCTGCACGGCCTTGGCCAGGTCGCCGATGGTGGAGGCGTCGGACTTCTGGATGAACAAATCGCCCGGGTTTGCATGCTCAAACGCGAACATGACCAGGTCAACGGCCTCGTCCAGGTTCATCAGGAAGCGGGTCATATTGGGGTCGGTGATCGTGATGGGGTTGCCGGCGCGGATCTGGTCAATGAACAGCGGAATGACGCTGCCGCGGCTGCACATGACGTTGCCGTAGCGGGTGCAGCAGATCGTCGTGCCGCCGCGCTCGGCGGCCACGCGGGCGTTGGCGTAGATGACGTGCTCCATCATCGCCTTGGAGATGCCCATGGCGTTGATGGGGTAGGCGGCCTTGTCGGTGGAGAGGCAGACGACGCGCTCCACGCCCGCATCAATGGCGGCGTGCAGGACGTTGTCCGTGCCGATGATGTTCGTCTGCACGGCCTGCATCGGGAAGAACTCGCAGGAGGGCACCTGCTTCAGCGCTGCCGCGTGGAAGATGTAGTTGACGCCGGGCATGGCATCGCGGATGGACTGCGGGTTGCGCACATCACCGATGTAGAACTTGACCTTACCGGCATACTGCGGGTGGTTGGCCTGCAGCTCGTGGCGCATGTCGTCCTGCTTCTTCTCATCGCGGGAGAAGATGCGGATCTCGCCGATGTCGGTGGACAGGAAATGCTTGAGCACTGTATGCCCGAAGCTGCCCGTACCGCCTGTGATGAGAAGAGTCTTATCCTTAAAAATGCTGTCTGCCATAATATCCTCCTTATAATTGACTGCGCAAAAGGCACAGTAATCCTTTATAATCTCATTTATTTTAGCACAAAAATCGCTGCTTGAAAAGGGCACAGGGTTGGAAATTGCTGCTTTTTGTGGTATAATAGCTAAGAAATCACAGCAAAATGCTTTTTACAAGGAGGACACGCCCATGCGCGCCTACGAACGTCTTTTAAAATATGTAAAGGTCCACACGACCTCTGATCCCAACAGCGGCACCCACCCCAGCACGCTGCGCCAGTTTGACCTGGCGAAGATCCTCGTTGAGGAGCTGAAGGAGCTGGGCCTGACCGATGCTCATGTGGACGAGCACTGCTATGTCTACGCCACGCTGCCCGCCACCCCGGGGCAGGAGAGCGCCGCGCCGCTGGGCCTTATCGCCCACATGGACACGGCGGACGACGCCAGCGGTGAGAACGTCCGGCCGCAGATCCACGAAAACTACGACGGCGAGGCTGTCACGCTGCCCGCCACCGGCACGGTGCTGGACCCCAAGGTGTTCCCGTTCCTGCGCGAGATGAAGGGCCAGACTCTCATCACCACCGACGGTTCGACGCTGCTGGGCGCGGACGATAAGGCCGGTGTGGCCGAGATCATGACCGCGCTGGAGCGCATCATCGCCGAGAATCGCCCCCACGGCAAGCTCTGCATCGGCTTCACCCCCGATGAGGAGATCGGCGAGGGCGCGAGCCTGTTTGACGTCGAGGGCTTCGGCGCGGCCTACGCCTACACCGTTGACGGCGAGGACGTCGGCGAGATCAGCTATGAAAACTTCAATGCCGCCGCTGCCGTCGTGACCGTGCACGGCTTCAGCGTCCACCCCGGCAGCGCCAAGAACTCGATGATCAATGCGCAGAACGTGGCCATGGAGTTCCACGCCGCGCTGCCCGCCTTCTCCCGCCCCGAGCACACCGAGGGCCGTGAGGGTTTCTTCCACCTGACGAGTATGCAGGGTGACGTGACCACCGCGCACCTGGGCTACATCGTGCGCGACCACGATGCTGCCAAGTTTGCCGCCCGCAAGGCCCAGATGCAGCATATTGCCGCCTGCCTGAATGACCGCTACGGTGCGGGCACGGTGGAGCTGGACATCAAGGACAGCTATTATAATATGTTGGAGAAAATTAAGCCCCACTTCCATCTGGTCGAGAACGCCCGCAAGGCCATCCGCGCGGCGGGCCTTGAACCCATCGAGACCCCGGTCCGCGGCGGCACCGACGGCGCGACCCTGAGCTATATGGGCCTGCCCTGCCCGAACCTCGGCACCGGCGGCTTCAACTTCCACGGCCCCTGCGAGTGCATCACCGCCGAGAAGATGGATCAGGGCGTCGAGATTTTGCTGAATCTGGTCGAGCTGTATAAATAAGGGCCCGGAGTTTATTGAAAAGGGATTGAATAAGACATAACAACAGCCCGTGCTTCGAAATCGAAGCGCGGGCTGCTTGGCTATTTTCTGCGAACCGTAAAGCAGGATGTAGGGGCCGGGCATGCCCGGCCCGCAACCTGACGGCTGTGCCCCTTTTCTGGTTGGCTTTGTAGGGAGGGGTCTTGACCCCTCCGCGGCGGCCAGAGGTCTGGCCGCCCTACGGACTCTCGTTCATGTTGTTGGTAGGGGAGGGATTCATCCCTCCCGTGCACCTGCCCATAGCTGCAACATTCTCCGGGCAGCATCTATACCGCCCATGCGAACGGGGAGCTATTTACGCGTTCCGTCGTCATTAAAATGGTTTTTCAAGGCTTTTTCTGTCGGGTAAATTGATGCAACCATAATAAAACATTGAATTGCCACAAGAATCAGCCCTGCAATTCCAATCGTATTCTCATCACTATGGTATAACGGAATATGTATCAAAGCGGATGCTATAGTCGTTACCCATCCTACTTTCCACCAAAGTTTTCCGCAGTAGTCGTGGGCAAATTGCCAGGTGTCCATATTTTTCATGGAGCGAGTTGTCCTATACCCAACCAGACTATTTATATGCTTTGGGCAGTGTTTCCACATCATTCTTCCTACAATAACCATAACAATGGGAACTAGCATATCACATAGTAACATAAACCACCAAAACCACATAAAATTCACCTCCACTTTAAGCAGGCTGTAGGGGCCGCATATATGCGGCCCGCAACCTGACGGGAAACGCCCTTTTGCGGGAAAGCCGAGGGCCGGGCATGCCCGGCCCCTACATGGCATTTTCAGAAATCACTTCATCTTCCCGATATACACCAGATACGAATACAAATAGATCCACGCGCTGCCGCCAAGAACGGCGGCCAGCAGCACGATCAGCGTAGCAATGTCGCCCAGCAGGCCGCCCAGGAAGGCAAGCACCAACAGGACAATGCCCATAACGACAAAGGTGTACCCGCCCATGCGCTGGGTGCGCTGCCAGTTGTGCTCGTCGTTCAGCGCCCAGGGCGTGCGGCAGCCGAAGGTATAATTCTGCTTGATCTGCGGCATAAAATTGCCCAAGATGATGAACAGTACGCCGATGCCGCCGCAGACCAGAATGCTGACGAGGTTGCTGCTGTCCGGCAGCTTACCGAAAACAGCCAACTCACTCAGCCAGCTGAACGCGGCCATCATCACGGTGAACAGCACTACGAACAGGTTCCATACCTTGCCGAACTTCTCAAAATTCTGGTGCTTAGGGTCGATTTTGCGGATGACCTCAAACAAAATCAACATCGCAAACGGCAGCGCGGCCAAAATCAAAACCGTGGATTTCGGCCCCCAGCCGTTGACCTGCCCGTCTGCTCCCCAGTGGGTGGGCACAATGTCCGGCAGGGAGGGGTAGAAATACAGGTGCGCGGCAAAATTCAGCACGCAGACCACGGTTAAAATCCAGAACAGTTTATTCTTTTTCATTGCTATCGTCTCCCTTTACAAGTCCGCAGTCATAAAACCACTTCATCAATTCCTGAAATACGGTCAGATTCACACTGTACACAATGTTCTGGCCGCGGCGCTCATCGGTAATAAGCGCCGCACTTCTTAAAATGTTCAGATGGTGACTGACGGACGGCTTTGTCATATCAAAATGTGCGGCGATCTCCCCGGCGGTCAGATCGCCCTGTGCCAGCAGTTCTAAAATGCGCCGCCGCGTCGGGTCGGCCAGCGCCTTGAAAGCATCTCCCAAACAGAACAACTCCTTTCCTGATAAACAATTAGATAAACGTCTAACTGTCTACGTCTTTACTATACTCCTATGCACCTGCCGCTGTCAATAGATGTTTTGAAAAATATCTAACTATACACTTCCCTCCGACTGTTTCTCCAACTTTTACCAATGATTTTTCCTGCAAGTTCACAATTTGTTTGCAATTTTCCTATTGACATAGTATGTGAATGTGCTACAATATTAGCAGTCGAACGGATAGAGTGCTAAATAAAAATGAACACACAGAATTTGCGAAAGCAGATTCTTGAACTGCAAAATCCAAGCACTTTACGCGCGAGACTGCCAGAACAATGCGCTATCTGCACTAAAGGAGGTACGCACTATGAACATCGAACAAATGACACAGAAAACCCGTGAGGCTTTGCAGGCTGCACAGCGCATCGCGGTGGAATATTCCAACAACGCGGTGGAGCAGGAGCACCTGCTGGCCGCCCTTGCCCAGCAGCAGGACGGGCTTATCCCGCAGCTGCTGCAGACCCTTGGCATTGACGCCAATGCCTTTGCCCAGGCGGCCTTGCAGAAGGTCGAGGCGCTGCCCCGCGTGACCGGCTCGGGCCGTGACCCGGAGAAGATCTACATCTCCAACGATCTGGACCGCGCCCTCAACGCCGCCGAGCAGCAGGCCAAGCAGATGAAGGATGAATACATCAGTGTAGAGCATGTATTCATCGGTATTTTGCAGCGGCCCGGCAAGGCTGCCAGTGAAATCTTCAAGACTTTCGGCATCACAACCGAAAAATTTATGAAGCAGCTGAGTACGGTACGTGGCAATCAGAGGGTCACGAGTGATAACCCGGAGGACACCTACAATGCCCTGAAAAAGTACGGTCAGGACCTTGTCGAAATGGCAAAGGCGCATAAACTTGACCCTGTGATTGGACGCGATACGGAAATTCGCAATGTCATCCGTATCCTGTCCCGCAAACGCAAGAACAACCCCGTGCTGATCGGTGAGGCCGGTGTCGGCAAGACCGCTATCGCCGAGGGACTGGCGCAGCGGATCGAAAGCGGAGATGTGCCCGAAAACCTGAAGGATCATACCGTGTTCAGTCTGGACATGGGGGCGCTGGTCGCAGGTGCCAAATACCGCGGCGAGTTTGAGGAACGCTTGAAGAGCGTCCTCAACGAGGTCAAGAAGTCCGAGGGCAAGATCATCCTCTTCATCGATGAGCTGCACACCATCGTCGGCGCGGGCAAGACCGACGGCGCGATGGACGCCGGCAACCTGCTCAAGCCTATGCTGGCCCGCGGCGAGCTGCACTGCATCGGCGCGACCACGCTGGACGAGTACCGCGAGTATATCGAGAAGGACCCCGCGCTGGAGCGTCGTTTCCAGCCGGTCATGGTCAATGAACCGACTGTCGAGGACACCATCTCGATCCTGCGCGGCCTGAAGGAGCGCTACGAGGTCTACCACGGCGTCAAGATTCAGGACGCCGCCCTGATCGCCGCCGCGACGCTGTCGGACCGTTACATCACGGATCGCTTCCTGCCCGATAAGGCCATCGACCTCGTCGATGAGGCTTGCGCTATGGTCAAGACCGAGCTGGATTCGATGCCCGCCGAGTTGGACGAGATGAACCACCGCATCACCCAGCTGCAAATCGAGGAGGCCTCTTTAAAGAAAGAGACCGACGAACTGTCCAAGCAGCGTTTGGCCACGCTGGAAAAGGAGATGGCCGAGCTGCGCGACAGCTTCAACAGCAAGAAGGCGCAGTGGGAGAACGAGAAGAACGCCGTGAACAAGGTGCAGAGCCTGCGCGCCGAGGTGGAATCCACCAAGGCCGAAATCGAAAAGGCGACCCGCACCGGCGACTACGCCAAGGCCGGTGAGCTGCAATACGGCAAGCTGCCCACCCTGCAAAAGCAGTTGGAGGAAGAAGAAAAGCTGGCCGAGGCAAAGAAGGAATCCAGCCTGCTTCGTGACCGCGTAACGGAAGAAGAAATTGCGAACATCGTCGCCCGCTGGACCGGCATCCCGGTCTCCAAGCTCGTCGAAGGCGAACGCGAGAAACTGCTCCGTCTGCCGGACACGCTGCATCAGCGGGTCATCGGCCAGGACGAAGCCGTGCAGAAGGTCTCGGACGCTATCCTGCGCTCCCGCGCCGGCATTGCGAACCCGAACCGCCCCATCGGCAGCTTCCTGTTCCTCGGCCCCACGGGCGTCGGCAAGACCGAGCTGGCCAAGGCGCTGGCGCAGGCCCTGTTTGACGACGAGAAGAACATGGTCCGTATCGACATGACCGAGTACATGGAGAAATTCAGCGTCTCGCGTCTGATCGGTGCGCCTCCGGGATACGTCGGCTATGAGGAGGGCGGCCAGCTGACCGAGGCCGTGCGCCGCCACCCCTACAGCGTTGTGCTGTTCGATGAGGTCGAAAAGGCCCACCCGGACGTGTTCAACATCCTGCTGCAGGTGCTGGACGATGGCCGCATTACCGACAGCCAGGGCCGCACGGTGGACTTCAAGAACACCGTCATCATCCTGACGTCGAACCTGGGCTCCGACCTTATTCTGGAGGATCTGGAAAAGAGCCGCGCCAACGGCAGCAACGAACTGTCCGACGAGGCCAGAAACGCCATTGACCAGCTGCTCAAGCGCCAGTTCCGCCCCGAGTTCCTGAACCGTCTGGACGACATTGTCTACTACAAGAGCCTGACCAAGACCGAAATCGGCTCCATCGTTGACCTGATGCTGGCCGACCTGCGCAAGCGTCTGGAGGACAAACAGCTGAAATTGGTTGTCACCGACGCGGCCAAGAACGCCATCATCGACGGCGGCTACGACCCGATCTACGGCGCCCGCCCCTTGAAGCGGTACATCCAGTCCCATGTGGAAACGATGATCGCGAAGGAGATCATCGGCGGCGCCCACGCGGCAGGGGACACCCTGACCGTGGATGCGGATGGGAACGGACAGCTGATTTTGCGGTAAGCGCAGTACTATGCTGACACCGTAGGGGCGAACATTGTTCGCCCGGAAAATGTTCCATACCGCCCGGAGCGTTTTTGCTTGTCTTGCAGCGTTGCAGGGACCGCACATCTGCGACCCGTTAGCTTCCGGCAGCCCAGGCGCTTCCGGGGCGATGACGAGCATCGGCCCCCACGCCGTAGGGGCGGATTCCATATCCGCCCGCTCATCCGGGCGTTTGCGGGTAAGCCGCGGGCCGGGCGTGCCCGGCCCCTACAGGTACACCAAATTACAGCACACTCAGCCCCGTCAGCAGCGTCTTGACACCGATCAGGATCAGCACAATGCCACCGATGCGCTCGGCGGGGGCGCGGTACTTGTCGCCGAACATGGCACCGACCTTGACGCCGATGGCAGACAGCAGGCAGGTGGTAACGCCGATCAGCCCGGCAGCGGGCAGAATATCCACCTGCATGGCTGCAAAGCTGACGCCGACGGCGAACGCATCAATGCTGGTGGCGATGGCCAGCGGCAGCATGGCTTTGGCGGAGTAGTCGTCGTCCAGCTGCTCGTCACCGCCAAAACTCTCCGTGATCATGTTCGCACCGATGAGCGCAAGCAGCACGAACGCGATCCACGGGCCGAACTTCGTCAGCAGCGCGGCAAAGCGGTCACCGAGAAAATAGCCCAGTGCAGGCATCAAAAACTGGAACCCGCCGAACCAGACGCCGCAGATCATAGCGTGCTGCAGACTTACCTTGCGGACGGACAGCCCCTTGCAGATCGAGACGGCGAATGCGTCCATCGAGAGGCTGACGGCAATCAGGATCAGGTCGAATAAAGTCATGATTTTCTCCTCCGTTTTGGCAGGGTGCAGACAATAAAAAAGACCTATCCACCCGTGAAAACGGGCAGATAAGTCTCGTCGTTTAAAGTAAAGCCAGAGCAAACGCTCATTGTGTTGGCAGAACTGCGCGGCGGCTGCTCCACCGCTGCGCTGACTACTCCCTTATTGCTTCGGATAGTGTAGCATAGGTGAGAATGTTTGTCAATGCGTTAGAAATGGCTAATCCGGCAAAAGCCTTCCCCTGTGGGGGAAGGTGGCCGCAGGCCGGATGAGGGCCGAGCTTGCGAGACATCCCCAAAACGGGAAGTATCGGCAAGCTTGGCCCTCATCAGTCAGTGGTCGGGGCCACTGACAGCTTCCCCCGCGGGGGGAAGCCTTTCTTTCCCATCTTGCATAATCCCCCATTTTAGAGTACAATATACACAAATCTGCATTCCGGGGGAGTAACCATGCAATATAAAGTTTTGGCGCTGGACCTTGACGGCACCCTGACCAACACCGAAAAAGTCATCACGCCGCGCACAAAGGCGGCATTGCAGGAGGCGGCCCGCCGCGGCGTCTGCATCGTGCTGGCCAGCGGGCGGCCCACCGTCGGCATTGAGCCGCTGGCCAGGGAGCTCGAGCTCGAAAAGTACGGCGGCTGTATTTTGAGTTACAACGGCGGCAAGATCATCGACTGCCGGACCGGACAGACGCTGGTGCAGCATGCCTTCCCGGCAGACCTGATCGAGCCGGTCTGCACGTTCAGCCGCTATTGGAACGTCGTGCCGCTGACCTACGACAAAAACGGCATCGTGACCGAGGTCCCCGACGCCCCCTACGTGCTGGAGGAAGCCCGCATCAACAAGATCCCCGTGCGCAAGGTGGAAAACCTGCCCGCCGAGGTGACCTACCCCATCAACAAGCTGCTGCTGACCGGCGACCCCGCCGACATGCCGCACGTTGAGGAGCTGATGCAGCAGGAGTTTGCGGGCAAGCTGTCCATCTGCCGCAGCGCACCTTTCTTTATTGAAACAATGCCCCTCGGCGTCGGCAAGGATACCTCGCTGGAAATTCTGCTGCGCGCCAAGGGCCTGACCCCCGCCAACCTGATGGCCTGCGGTGACGGCTGGAACGACCTGCCGATGATACGCCTGGCCGGTATGGGCGTGGCCATGGGCAACGCCCAGCCGCCGGTCAAGGCCGCAGCCAACTACCTGACCGCCGATAACGACCACGACGGCGTGGGCCTGGCAGTGGAAAAGTTTATTTTGAATGAGGAGACCTGACCTGTGAATCTGATCGTTTTCGACTTGGAATGGAACATCGGCTACCAGCCGAAAACCTTCCTCTATCACGGCACGGAGCTGACGCTGCGCGGTGAAATCATTCAGATCGGCGCGGCCCGCATCAATGACCGCGGCGACGTGCTGGATACGTTTGAGGTCAACCTCAAGCCGCACATTTTCCGCAAATTGCAGCATCATATCGCCAATGTCACGGGTCTGTCCCAGGGCGATTTGGACGCGGGCCTGCCGATGAAGGAGGGCCTGCAGAAATTTCTTGACTGGGCGGGCGACGATGCCGAGCTGGCCGAGTGGGGCCTGGACGACGTGCCGGTTTTAAAGCAAAACCTGTTCCTCGTCGGGCTGGATGAAAACTGGCCGAACCGCTGGTACGACCTGCAGCGCATCTTCCTGCAGGCTTACCCCCGCAAGGAGGGAGAGGGCCTGACCCTGGAAAGCGTTGTGGACCGCCTGGGCATCCCCAAGGAAGAACCGTTCCACAACGCACTGGACGACGCGCTCTATACGGCCAGGGTCTGCCGCAAGCTGCCGCTGGCCGAGGGCCTCGCGACCTATCCGACGGAGGAGGAGCTGCTGACCGAGGCGCTGCTCGGTGCCGAGAACACGGGCCGCGACGTGCAGCTGTTCATGAACCGCATGGAACACGACGACTACCGCAGCGTGCCCGAGCTGTATCAGGCACGCTGCCCTGAGTGCGGCGCGCCGCTGCAAAACGACGAGGTCTGGCTCAAGCGCGGCAACACGGGCTACTTTACCAGAGCAGCCTGCCCCTACTGCGGGCACTGGTATCTGCGCTTTAAGCTGAGCCGCCGCGACGGCCTGCATTGGAGCTTTGCCCGCTGCATCGACCCGGCTACCCCGGAGTACGATGCCAGATGGGACAAGCAGAAGGCAGCTCTGCTTGAGCGCATGAAGCGCAAGCAGGAGCGGAATATAAAAGAGTGATGGACCCCAAGCTCCGTCTCTGCGGGGCACCTCCCTCGTAACCGGGGGAGGCTTTTTTTATTTTCCGTCCTCCCGCTCTTGACAAATCCGGCGTTCTGTCTTATGATTGATGAAAACGTAACACAATTTTTACAAAATTGCAAATATAGCAACAAGAGGTACAAGATGGATACAGAACGCTGGCAGATCTTATTAAAGGCAATCGACCGTGGCAGCCTGCGTGCGGCGGCGGAGGAGATGGGGTTTACGGTCTCCGGCATCAGCCGCAGCGTGGCAACGCTGGAAAAGGAGCTTGGCTTTGCGCTGCTGCACCGCGCCAAAAGCGGCGTGCAGCCCACCGCGGAATGCCGCCAGCTGCTGCCGTCGGTGCGTGAGCTGCTGTTTGCGCAGGAGCGGCTGGAACAGACCGCAGCCAAGGTGCGCGGCGCAGACTGCGGCACCATTGTCATCGGTACGGCGTATAACTGCTACTATGAGTGGGTCACCCGGATGATGGCGGCGTTCCGCACACGGCACCCCGGCGTGGTCATCAAGATCGTCAACGGCACCAGCAGCGAGCTGGCCGAGATGCTGCTGGATCACCGCACGGATTTCTGCCTCATCAGCCACCGTGACTCGCTGCCGGTCTGGTTGCCCATCCGTCAGGACGAGCTGATGGTCCTGCTGCCCAAAAACCACCCGCTGGCGGACCGCGAGTCCTTCCCGGTGGAAAGCCTGAAGACCGAGCCGTTCATCGACAGCTACCCGGGCATGGAGACCGACATCACCCTGATTTTTGACAAGCTGAAGGCCCGCCCCGACGCGCGCTATTCCACGATGGACATCACGGCGACCTATGCCATGGTGTCGGCGGGCTTGGGCATCAGCGTAAACAACGCCATCAACCACCAGGACGGCTATCCCGGCGTCGTGGAGCGCCCGATGAATCCCCACCAAATGATGGAGATCGGTCTCGCCTGCGGCGAGAACCTCGCCCCCGCCGCCCAGGCGTTCCTGGATTTCGTGAAGGAGCGGCTGCCGGAATAAAATCCACGGCAAAATACGGCAACACCGTAGGGGCGCATTCTATATGCGCCCGTGCCCGTTTGCGGCAGGGAAAACAAAGCGGGCGGATATGGAATCCGCCCCTACGAATGACAAAACAAAAACCGCCGTGCAAATCCATGCACGGCGGTATATTTTTGCCTCAATACGTGATAATGATGCCCTGATCCTGCGCGTAGAAGCTGCACAGGCCGGAGCAGGGCACGATCTTCACCGGAGCGCCGGGCCACTTGGCCTCAATGCCGTGATGCAAAAGCTGGGCGGCAGTCTGGTTCCCGCACTCGCTGATCAATACCGGGTGTACGCCGTCATAGCCGTCCTCGTCCATCTGCTCCAGAATCTTTGCCAGCACGCGGGTCTCGCCGCGGGTCTTGAAGTAAAAGTCGATCTTGCCGTCCGGCGTGCGGCGGCCCAGAACGCGCATGTTCAGGCGGCCTGCGATAAAACCGACTACCCTGTTGACACGGCCGTTCTTGGCCAGATTGTCAAAGCTCGCCAGTGCAAACAGGATGTGGGTGCTATCGGCAAACTTTTTCAACGCAAAGCAGATGTCGTCAAATGTCTGATCCTCGCCGATCAGCTTGTTGGCCAGCTCGGCGGCACCGGCCAGCGCACCGGAGCAGCTCAGCGTGTCCAGCACAAAAATTTTCTTTTCGGGGTGCTCCTCCAGCACCATCTCGCGCGCGGCCATGGCGGCATTGTAGCTGCCGGACAGGTTGCTGCTGATGGTGAAGGCAAACACGTTGTCCGCCTGCAAAAAATATTCGGCCCATTCCTCGGGGCTGGGGCAGGCGGTGGTGCTGGCACCGTTGTAGTCGGTCATGGCCTGCAGCATCTGCTGGGTGTTCAGCGTGGCAAGGTCAACATACTCGCGTTCACCAACGCGGATTTTAAACGGTACAAGGGCAAACTGCACGCCCGGTGCCGGGTTTTCCAGCTCGCGGATCTCGCAGGAGCTGTCGGATACGATCATCCATGCCATGGGGCAGGACCTCCGTTCTGTGATGAGTGGTCACGTCTATTCTTACTCTTATTATAGGGGTACAGGCGAAAAGCGTCAAGCTAATTTTTGCAAACATCCCTTTTTCGGTCTGTAAAATTTGCTGTGGCCACTTGTACCCGGTGCGGTTCCGGCGTATAATAGCTATACATGCTTGATTGCGTAAAGAATAGGAGCTTTTATGGCTGATTTTTATACCTACCGCAATGAGGTCGCAGGCAGGCGCCGCAAGCGCAGACTGTTCCTGATCCTCATCGTTGTTTTGGCGGCGCTCTGCATCGGCGCGGGCTACTTCTGGTTCACACGGCAGAGTGCCCCGGCTCAGACTTCCCCGGCGGAATCCGCTACGCCGGAGCAGGCCGCATCCGCTGCTGTGCCCACCGAGGCCCCCTCGGCAGCCCCGGCAGACATTGCCGAGCCGCAGCGCATCCTGCCGGGCGTCGATACCGCCGCGTGGGACAAGTCCGAGGCAGTCGCGGCCACGATCGACACCGAGTACCGCAACACCGATCACCGCATGGTGGCCGTCCCGATGCTGGGCACCGTGACAAACGACTATTTCAACACCGTCACCTTCGCGGGCGACAGCATCGCGTCGGGCCTTGGCATCTACGATACGGGCTACCACAATGCCCACTACGCCACCTACGTCAGCGCGGGCGTGCAGACCTTTGTCAACAATGTCAGCGTCAAGAACGCCGTCACCGGTGCGAACGAGACTCCGATGGAAACCATTGCCGCCAGCCAGCCGGATTATCTCTATATCCTTGTCGGCACGAACAACCTCGTCGTGCAGGGCAGTGAGGACAGCTTTATCGCCTACTACGAGCGTCTCATTGATATGCTGCGTGAGCAGCTGAACCCCGGCGTGACGATTTATATCCAGTCCATCCCCGGCGTACAGGAGGATGTGGTCGCCTCCAAGCCCGGTCTGGACAACACCCGCATTGCCACGGTCAACGACCTGCTGGCCAACATGGCGCTGCGCAAGGGCTGCTACTATATCAACATCCGCGAGGCCCTGACCAACCCCGCCGACGGCAGCCAGATCGACGACTACGCCACGAAGGACGGCGTCCACTTCAATGCCGCGGGCTACCATGCCTGGGCCGAATATCTGGCCACCCACACGGTCTGGAACCGCCGCAGCGTCTACAGCGGCGAGAACCCGTACTACATCTACGGGACCTGAAAATAATTTCCGGATTGCACAAATCCCCTGCAAAGTGTAAAAAGAACCTTGCAGGGGACTTTTTTTGTACGTTTGTCCGAAAAAACGCCCGATTTATGTCGAACTTGTACAAAACGAATAGGCAACATACGAAAATTTTAGCAGAATATTACACAAAAGACCTTGCATTTCCCGTAAGAAACAGGTAATATAGAGACAGAGATTATATAGAGTCGGTGTACTGTATCCACTACAGCACCGCTCAAAAGGGGAGATTACGTTGAAACAGCGCAAAGAAACGCCCAAAAGCTCCGATCTGCCCATTTATCTGTTCAAGCAGGGCAACAATCAGGAGGCCTATCGCTACTTCGGTGCGCATCTGTGCGAGGAAAACGGCGAGGCCGGCGCGGTGTTCCGTGTTTGGGCACCGCACGCCAAGGCCGTTTCCATTGTGGGTGACTTCAACAGCTGGACGCCCGGCGAGCACCCCATGGAAAAGGTGACGGACGGTATCTGGGAGCGCTTCGTTCCCGGCATCAAACAATTTGATGTCTACAAATACTGCATCACCACCCCGGCGGATGAGCTGGTCTATAAGGCTGACCCGTATGCCTTCCATACCGAGACCCGCCCGTCCAACGGCAGCAAGGTCTATGATATTGAGGGCTACACCTGGGGGGATGCCGCCTGGGTCAGTGACGAGGAAAAGCGGGATGTCATCAACAGCCCGATGTCCATTTACGAGCTGCAGGCCGGCAGCTGGAAGATGAAGGACCCCGAAAACGGCGTGCCCTACAACTATGCCGAGCTGGCCGACGAGCTGATCCCATACATAAAGGAAATGGGCTACACCCACGTGGAGCTGCTGCCCATCACCGAGTATCCCTTCGACGGCAGCTGGGGCTATCAGGTCACGGGCTATTTTGCCCCGACAAGCCGCTACGGCACGCCGAAGGACTTCATGGCCTTCGTCGACAAGCTGCATCAGGCGGGCATCGGCGTCATTCTGGACTGGGTCCCGGCCCACTTCCCGAAGGATGGCTACGGCCTGTACATGTTCGACGGCGCCCCCTGCTATGAGGACCCCAACCCCCGCCGCGGTGAGCACAAGGAATGGGGCACGATGGTCTTTAACTACGGCATGAAGGAGGTCGAGAGCTTCCTGATCTCCAGCGCCATGTTCTGGGTGGACCGCTATCATGTGGACGGTCTGCGCGTCGATGCTGTCGCCAGTATGCTCTACCTCGACTACAACCGCAAGGACGGCGAGTGGGAGCAGAACGTCAACGGCGGCAAGGAAAATCTCGAGGCCATCGCCTTCCTGCAGAAGCTGAACACGGCTATCCTGGGCCGCTATCCGCATAAAATGATGATCGCCGAGGAATCCACCGCCTGGCCGCTGGTCACAAAGCCCGCGTCCGACGGGGGCTTGGGCTTCAATTTCAAGTGGAACATGGGCTGGATGAACGACATGCTCAGCTACATGAAAACCGACCCGCTCTTCCGCGCCGGCAACCACGGCAAGGTCACGTTCAGCTTCTTCTATGCGTTCAGTGAGAACTTCGTGCTGCCCATCAGCCACGACGAGGTCGTCCACGGCAAGTGCAGCCTGCTGAACAAGATGCCCGGCGATTATGAGGAAAAATTCTCGAACCTGCGCACCTTCTTCGGGTACATGATGGCCCACCCCGGCAAAAAGCTGCTCTTTATGGGCCAGGATTTCGGCCAGTTTATCGAGTGGGACGAGAAGAAGCCGCTCGACTGGATGCTGCTCGGCTACGATAAGCACCGTGAGCTGCAAAGCTACGTCAGGGATCTGAACCACTTCTACCGTGACACGCCCGCCCTGTGGCAGGTCGATTACAGCTGGGAGGGCTTCCAGTGGATCGTGCCCGACGACAGCAAGCAGAGCGTCATCGCGTTCCTGCGCCGCGACGCTGCGGGCAAGATGGTGCTTGTCGTATGCAACTTCAACCCGGTGCTGCGCAAGGAGTACCAGATGGGCGTGCCGAACCCCGGCAGCTACAAGGAGATCCTCAACTCCGACGATAAGAAGTACGGCGGCTCCGGCGTGACCAACGGCACGGTCAAGACGAAGAAGGGCCCGATGCACGGCTTCGACCAGCATATTTCGCTGACGCTGCCGCCGCTGTCCACCCTCTACCTGAGCGTGCCCGCTGCCCGCAAGCCGCGCGCCGCCAAGGCGGAGGACAAGGCAGCGGAAAAGCCCGCCAAGCCCGCCGCCAAAAAGACGGCAAAAACCACTGCCAAGACTGCGGCCCCTGCCGCAGACGCCGGGACCAAGGCGGCTCCTAAGCGCCGCGGACGTCCGCCCAAGGCCAAAACGACGGTGTAAGCCGTCTTTGGATATATGTTAAAAACGGCATTCTGCCGAAATTTTAAGGGGAGAAATCTTATGGCTAAAGAAATGATCGCAATGATCCTGGCAGGCGGCCAGGGCTCGCGTCTGTACGCGCTGACCCAGAAGCTCGCCAAGCCGGCAGTTCCGTTTGGCGGAAAGTATCGTATCATCGACTTCCCGCTGTCCAACTGTGTCAATTCTGACATTGACACGGTGGGCATCCTGACCCAGTATCAGCCCCTCGTCCTGAACGAGTACATCGGCAACGGCCAGCCGTGGGACCTTGACCGCCTGCACGGCGGTGTTCACGTTCTGCCGCCGTACCAGCAGGCTTCCGGCTCTGACTGGTACAAGGGCACGGCCAACGCCATCTATCAGAACCTGTCCTTCATTGACCGCTATGACCCCAAGTATGTCATCATCCTGTCCGGCGACCAGATCTGCAAGCAGGATTATTCTGACTTCCTGCGCTTCCATAAGGAGAAGAACGCAGAGTTCTCCGTCGCCGTTATGGAGGTGCCATGGAGCGAGGCATCCCGCTTCGGCCTGATGGTCACCGACGAGGATGACCGCATCAACGCCTTCCAGGAAAAGCCGAAGGAGCCCAAGTCCAACCTGGCCTCCATGGGCATCTACATCTTCAACTGGGACATCCTGAAGAAATACCTGAGCGAGGACGAGGCTGACCCCAACTCCGAGAACGACTTTGGCAAGAACGTCATTCCCAACCTGCTGAAGGATGGCCGCCGTATGTATGCGTACCACTTCAGCGGCTACTGGAAGGACGTCGGCACGATCTCCAGCCTGTGGCAGGCCAACATGGAGGTCCTGGACCCGAAGCATTCCGGCATCAACCTGTTCGATGAGAACTGGAAGATCTACTCCCGCAACACGGGCCGTCCCTGCCAGCAGATCGGCAGCGACGCCACCATCTCCAACTCGATGATCTCCGAGGGCTGCAAGGTCAACGGTACGGTCAATAATTCCATCCTGTTCCCCGGCGCAGTCGTTGAGAAGGGCGCTACGGTGGAAGCAGCCGTCGTTATGGGCGGCACGGTCATCAAGGCCGGTGCGTCCGTCAAGCACTGCATCGTGGCCGAGAACGTCACGATCGAGGAGGGCGCAACCGTCGGCGCTATGCCCGAGGGCGGCCTGAACATTGCCGAGCCCGGCGATGTCGCCACCGTCGGCTCCGGCGTTGTCATCGGCAAGGGCGCAGTGGTTGGCCCCAAGGCAATGGTCTCCAGCGATGTAAAGGATGGTGAGGAACAATGGTAAACAGCAATGTGAATGCTCTCGGCGTCATTTTCGCCAATACGTATGATAACCTCGTTCCCGAACTGGTGGCGGAGCGCTCCATGGCCTCCATCCCGTTCGGCGGACGTTACCGCCTGATCGACTTCACGCTGTCCAGCATGGCCAACGCCGGCATCGACAACGTGTCCGTCATCGTGCGTAAAAACTACCACTCTCTGATGGATCACCTGGGCGCAGGCCGTGAGTGGGACCTGACCCGTAAGCGCGGCGGCCTGAACATCGTCCCGCCCTTTGCCGAGCGCAGCGTCAAGCTGTACTCCGGCCGTGTGGACGCACTGGACAGCATCCTGAACTGGCTCGAGGCGCAGAAGGAGCGCTACGTCATCCTGTCCGACTCCTACATTGCCATGAACTTCGACTTCAATAAGCTGATCGATGCTCATGTCAAGTCCGGCGCTGACGTCACGATGGTTTACAACCGCGCCGCCATCCCCGAGGGTGCCCGCAGTGATAACTACACCATCCGTCTGGATGACAATGACCGCGTTGTTGAGATTCTGTCCAACGACTACCGCATCGGTGAGCAGAACCTCGCCATGAACATCTATGTCATTGAGCGCGAGAGCCTGATCCACCTGATCCACGATGCCTCCGTCCGCGGCCTCGTCTACTTCGAGCGCGACATCCTGGCCCGCAACCTCAAGCTGCTGAACGTCCATGCCTACCGGTTCGACGGCTATGTCGCCCGCGTCTCCGACATGAAGAGCTACTTCGACGAGAATATGCGTCTGCTCCAGGAAGGCAGCATGGACGCCCTGTTCGGACCCGCGCCCATCTACACGAAGATTCGTGACGATAACCCGACCCGCTACCTGGAGGGCAGCTCTGTCAAGAACAGCCTGCTGGCTGACGGCTGCGTCATCGAGGGCTCCGTTGAGAACAGCGTGCTGTTCCGCGGCTGCAAGATCAAGAAGGGCGCTGTTGTCAAGAACTGCGTCCTGATGCAGGATACCGTTGTTGAGCCGAACTGCAATGTGGAGTACGTCGTCACCGACAAGAACGTCCACATCACCGAGGACAAGAAGCTGACCGGCACCGACACCTTCCCGGTGTTCGTCGCCAAGGGCCACAGCGTATAAAATACCCCGCCAGCAAAACGCTGACACAGGGGAGACATAACGCTCATAGAGGTCGAACTCCCTCTCCCCGGAGACGACTTTGATGAGAGGGCGGGGGAGAGCCAGACTTTCCCTCGCCCTCATTTTGTGAAACTCGCACGGAGGTGCTTATGAAAATCCTGTACGCAGCCAGCGAGGCTGCACCCTTTGCCAAGTCCGGCGGCCTGGCCGATGTTGCGGGCGCTCTGCCCAAGGCGCTGGTCCGCGACGGCATCGACGCCCGCGTCGTTATGCCGCTGTACGGCGACCTGAAATTCAAGGATACGCTGACCTATGTCACCAACTTCAGCGTGCCCGTGGGCTGGCGCAGCCAGTACTGCGGCCTGTTCAAGGCCGAGCGCGACGGCGTTGTCTTTTACTTCATCGACAACGAGTATTACTTCAAGCGCAGCGGCCTGTACGGCTTCTATGACGACGGCGAGCGTTTCGCGTTCTTCTCCCGCGCCATTCTGGAGATGCTGTTCTACACCGACTTTGAGCCGGACATCATCAACTGCAATGACTGGCAGACCGCACTGACGCCCGTCTACCTGAATCTGTACTACCGCCATCTGGATAAGTTCAGCCGCATCAAGACGGTGTTCACGATCCACAACATTGCCTACCAGGGCAAGTATGGTCTGGATATTCTCGAAGATACCTGCGGCATCGGCGCACGTGACGCCCATGTTGTGGAGTATGACGGCTGCGCCAACTTCATGAAGGGCGCCATCGAGTGTGCAGACAAGGTCACTACCGTCAGCCCGACCTACGCGCAGGAGATCCTCGACCCGTGGTTCAGCCACGGTCTGGATGGCTTGCTGCGCCAGAAGCAGTATAAGCTGTGCGGCATTCTGAACGGTATTGATGTCGATGTCTTTAACCCTGCCACCGACCCTGACATTGCCAAAAACTATGACGCCGAGACCTTCCAGGAGGGCAAGGCTGTCTGCAAAGAGGCCCTGCAGGACGAGTTCGGCCTGCATAAGGACGGCAGCCCGGTCATGGCCATGGTCACCCGGTTGGTTGGCCACAAGGGCGTTGACCTGGTTCAGGCCATCGCCGAGGGTCTGCTGCAGCAGGGCATCGAGCTGGTCATCCTCGGCTCCGGCGAGGCCCAGTATGAGAACTTCTTCAACGAGCTGTGCGCACGCAACCCGGGCCGCGTCGGTGTCTACATCGGCTTCAACGCCAAGCTGGCACAGCAGATCTACGCCGGTGCCGACATCTTCCTGATGCCGTCCCGCTCCGAGCCCTGCGGCCTGGCCCAGATGGTCTCCTGCCGCTACGGTACGATCCCCGTCATCCGCGAGACCGGCGGCCTGAAGGACTCTATCCGCGACTCCGGCGACGGCTACGGCAACGGCTTTACCTTTGCCAACTACAACGCCCATGAGCTGTATGAGGCCTGCTGGCGCGCCAAGGAAGGCTATTGGCAGAAGGACGGCTGGCCCGTGCTGGTCAAGCGCGCCATGGAGTGTGACTTCAGCTGGTCCAACTCCGCCAAGAGCTACGAGGGCCTGTACAACGAGGTCGTCAACCTCTGGTAATCTTTTCATAAAATGCGGTCTTTCGTCGAAAAGCGGAGGACCGCATTTTTCGTTGAAAAAAGCAGCATTTTTCTCAAAAAATCGCTTGACATTTCTTCTGCCAGCCGTTATAATAATACACGTCGTCAGGGCTACGGCCCACGGCGAAAAGAATATGCGGATGTGGCGGAACTGGCAGACGCGCTAGATTCAGGTTCTAGTTCCCTTAAAAGAGTGTGGGTTCAAATCCCTTCATCCGCACCAAAATCCTCGAACGTTTGTTCGGGGATTTTTTGTTTTAGTGATTTGTTTGGGAT
>ERZ1108170.783-NODE-783-length-23856-cov-5.152305_pt1 | contig 23856 bp, 21 predicted proteins | sample MGYA00403705_ERZ1108170 | MGnify/ENA primary metagenome ERZ1108170 (study PRJEB35170, sample SAMEA104062422) | human gut metagenome | biome: human gut; feature: human-associated habitat; material: faeces | place: Denmark | collected 2012-06-15 ...
CCCCGCCATAACGGCGGGGATAGCGGGAAATTTGATCACGATGCACACGACCATAACGAGGATCGGAATCAGACTGACCGGCGAGATGCGGAACGAGGTATCCAGACCCGCAAGCAGCGGAGCAATATTTCCCGCTACGCCCGAGGCATCACCGCCGCCGTAGCGCAGGCCGGAGACAAAGTAAAAGACCTCCGTAACGGCAAAGCCGGCGAGTGCGATCGGCATGGCGCGCTTCATCAGATCAAAGATCTCGCAGCCCACGACCGCGGCGGTGAGATTTGTCGCATCGGAGAGAGGAGAGATGATCTCACCGAGGTAAGAGCCGGAGATGATGCTGCCTGCGACGATCGGGGACGGGACGCCGAGGGCGACGCCGATGCTCATAAACGCGAGTCCCACCGTACCGACCGTGCCCCATGCGCCGATGGCGAACGAGACGATGCCGCAGGTGAATGCAGCGGTGATAAGGAAGAACTTCGGCGTGATGATCTTGAGCCCATAGTAAATAAGTGTGGGGACAGTGCCGGAGGCGATCCAGGTGCCGACAAGCACGCCGATAAGCAGCAGGATTATCACGGCTTCAAGCGCCTGCTCAATGCCGGAGAGCATACCGTGGAGGATCTCCTCCCAGGAGAAGCCGAGGTAAAGCGAGAGGAGCGAGGCAATCGTGCAGCTGAAGATCAACGGGATCTGCGGTTCCGCGCCGCAGACCACCACGCCGATGAAAATCAGGACTGCTGTGCTCGCAAGACTGATAAGCCCGTGATAAAATTTGACTTCTTTTTTGCAAAATAAAGTTCTGTTTTTTGTTGAATTCATTTTCTCTCTTTTCATTTGTTCTGATTTGTGATATAGTATATCAATTATAAGAAATAATGTTCCGCGAATAAGCTGCCGCATTGACCAAGCGGCGCGGGAAGAGGAGACGGAAGAAATGAAGAATTTGTTGGAACGGCTCAGCACCATCGAAAGCACACTGCCGACCAAACAGAAAAAGCTCTGCGAGTACATCATTGCCAACGGGAAATCCGTCTATCTAATGAGTGTCGGCAGCCTTTCGGAGGCGGCAGGCGTGGGACGCGCGACAGTGATTCGCATGGTCGAGAGTCTGGGATATCCGTCCTATGCGGAGTTTAAGAAGGCGCTCAATGCCTCGTACTTCGAGGCGGCAGAGAACCATTACCATTCCAATCCTTTCTTCTGGGCGGATGAGCAGGGCGCTCTCCTGCCGGAGGATACGGACTCTATCAATGCCTGCTGTGGGGAGTCCATGCGGCTTTTACAGCAGGCGGCCAAGGAACTCGACCGTACGCAGTTTGGCAAGATCGTCGACATTCTGATCGCCTCGTGGCGTGTGAATGTGCTGGGTCTGCGCACCTCTGCGGCGATCGCCCGCTACGCCTACTACATGCTCGGCTACTTCATCCCCGACATTCGGGACCTGAGCGAGAATGAATCGCTGGCTTACGACTGGCTCATCAATGCCCATCAGGGCGAGGTCACGCTGATGTTTGCCTCCATGCCGGTGACGGCAACCTCTGTGCGTTTGGCCGAGCTTTGCCACGAGCGCGGCATCCCGCTGGTCGTGATCACGGACCGCGAGGATACACCTGTACTGGAGTATGCGACCTATCAGCTTATCCTGCCGCATACGGAGAGTACGCGCGCAACATCGCTGCCCTTTTATATGGTGCTCGAGGCGCTTATCAATGAGATCGGAACGCGCCTTGCGCCGCTGTCCGTCCAGAAGATGAATGAGATCAACCGCTACATCATCAGCGAGGGGATCATTCGCAATCAATGAAATACAGTCACAAGTTCTGTCACCTCTACCGGCAGGAGCCCCGCGCACAGCGCGAGGCTCCTGCTTTTTTTTAGAAGAGGCAAGGTCGATTGTGATGACTTACAGCTTGTAGGGCTCATCCCAGAGGTTGAGCTTGGTGCCGATCCCCATTTCAAGGGCCTTGTTGTACACTTCGGTACCCCAGGCAACGTCGGAGACGGGCATGCCGCCCATGCAGAAGAGGATGCTCTCGTCATGGCTGGTGCGGCCGGGTGCCTTGCCGGCGATAATATCGCCGATGTTGGTCACATCGTCCCAAGTCATCAGACCCTCGTCGATGTACTGGATCATGTAGCTGCTGATGATGCCGACATTCTCATGGAAATCGCCCTCGCAGTTCTGAAACTCCTTCCAGAGCTGGTGCATGGCCTTGTTGTCGATGACCTTGCGGCAGGAGAGCATGAAGTCCTTCGGGACGCGCATCTCGGCAGGCAGGGAGAGCAGAACGCCGGGCTTGAGCCACTTGTCGTCGATAAAGGGCTTGGCGGCGCCGGAGGTCACGACGGTGACGATGTCGGCATCCTTGACGGCGGACTCGATGCTGTCGCAGATCGCGGTCTCCATATCGGGGAACGTACGGTTGACATAATCAACGAGATTCTGCGCGGCGGCGGGGAAGAGGTCGTAGATCTGCACGCGCTTGAGACCGGGGCAGGCGTCCTTGATGGCGGCAAGGCAAGCACGGTTGATGACGCCGCAGCCGACGACGGCAACAATCTCAGAGTCGGGATTGGCAAGGTAGCGGACGCCAACGCCGGGGACGGCGCCGGTGCGCATGGAGCTGATGAGGTTGCCGGACATGAACGCCTTCGGCGCGCCGGTGTCGGGGTCGTTGAGCGTGACCATCAGGATAGAGCGGGGCAGACCCTTTTTGAGGTTCTCATGATTCGAGCCGTACCACTTGCAGCCAGCCATGTTGAAGCGGCCGCCGATGTATGCGGGCATGGCCATGAAGCGGCGGTCGGGACCGGCGACAGGCATGTTGGGGAACGGAGAGGTGAGCGGCGGGACGATCTCGATGCCGTGGGAGTTGTGGTTGACATCGCCCATCAGATAGTCGCCCTGACCGAGCAGACCGAACATCTCCTCCATCGTGTCGATGCAGTGATGCATATCGGTCACGCCAGCCTTGACCACATCATCCTGGCTGAGGTACAGAAAATCGATCTTGGTATTCATGGATGTATCCTTCTTTCTTGAGTTTTCAATATGTAAATAGAATGTGTTTCAATCGTAAAGAGGTCAATCGATGCGCCTGTCGTGGATCGCGCCGCGCTGATCAAGCGGGATATTGTACCACCACTTGAATGCCTTGGAGACAGCAATGGAAACGACAACCACGGCGAGCATGCCGAGGCCGAACCACAGGCCCTTGCCGGACATCATCATGTAGGGGCCGACCGACCAGGCGAAAAGCTCGTTGAGCGTCTGGATGGATTCGGCAAAGCCGGTGTCGGGCAGCGTAGCGGATTCACCATTCGGGTCAACGATGCGGAGAAGCAGCATGCCGATAGCAAACACGCCGGTGGAGTAGCCGTAAACAAAGATGGAACGCTCAAACCAGCTGTCCTTGTTCATGCGCGGGCCGAAGTAGTAGACGGTCAGGAAGACGATCATACCGCCGAGGGCGAGCATGATGACCAGAGGCACCGCGTACTCAATGACGACGGAAAGCTTGATCTTGGCAACGCCGAAGAAGACGATGAAGTCTGTGCAGCAGGCAGAGATGCGGTCCGTGATGCGGAAGTCGATGTATTCCTCCATACCGCTCTTTTTAAGCAGCGGGGAGAGTGCCAGCGCGATCAGAAAGCCAATGGCATATTCCGGCAGGAACACGCCAGTCTTGCCGCCGAACCAGTCGCAGAACCAGATGCCGAGGACTGTGGGGATGAGCATGATGGCGAAGTGCCAGCAAAGCGGGTCAAGGGAAATGGGAGAGATGGTGTTGGTACCGAAGATCTCGCGGTTTTCACGCTTAACCATACCGGTGCGCAGGTCGTCAGAGATGTTTTTGATATCGTGGACGTACTGGGTGTAACCCTTTTTGGTGGCCCACTTGATGAAAGCAAGGCCGCCGAACACACCGGCAAGGATGCCTGCCGTTGCAAAGGTCATCGCGATGTCACTCGCTTCGGGGAAGCCAAGCTTTGCAAACGTTGCGCCGACCGCTGCCGCCGTTCCATGGCCGCCCATGAAGCCGGCAGCCATCAGCAGACCGAAGCCGTCATTGACGCCCATATTGGCTTTGGAGAGAACCAGGCAGCAGAGAATGACGGGAAAGCTGAACTGCAGCGCCCAGGTGCCCAGCTTATAGAAGAAGTAGCTGCCAATGCGCTCGCCGGAGGCCTTGGTAAACTTGATACCGGGAAGGCCGACAGCAACGAAGGACATGACGACCAGAGTCCAGGTGTAGTCGCCGGAATAATCGGAGAAGTTGAGAACGCCTAAGACCTGATTGCCAAGGATCAGGGCGATCAGACCTGCCAGAAGAGATGCGGGGATGAAGAAAGACTGAAGAAATTTGATCTTTGCGCGGAGCATCTGGCTGACCAGAATCAATGCGCCGGCAATCGCAAAATCGGTAAGAATTGCAACCATGTTTTTCCTCCCTCAAGATATTCGGAACAAATCGTCCTGTATATCGCGAATAACAGGTCCGCTCCATAAGAAAAAGATAGCATTTTGTCGAACTGGTGTCAATATAAGTCCGCAATTTTGGAATAATTAACAATTATTCCAAGTGCATTTCATTCCGAAAATACAATATTTCGAGGATGGCGGGAGAAGTATGGAATTAACGTTCCGAACAGAAAACTTTGTTCCAAATTTGAGTACAAAGGAACGCTCCGGATCGCTGCCGCGAGGCAAGTCCGAAATGCCCCTTTTGAAAAGCAAAAGAGAACGGCAGGATGCTGTTTTAATAAAAGTAACGTCAGGATACACCATAAAAATAACACCCGCTGTCCGAAAACCTCTTGCCGAACAGCGGGTGTTATTTCATGTTATTGGCGGGGGTGCGGTGATCCGGTGGAGGCGTCCAAAGTAGAGAACGGTTTATCGATTATGCCGTTAAAACCGGTAGGCTTACTTGGGTCAGAACCGCAGGTTTGTATCCTTCACGAAATTCTGCACGCCGTACAGCACCAGCGCGTCGGTGATGTCGTTCTCTTTGGCGTACTCCGCTACATCGCCCTTGAAAAAGCGCAGGTCGAGGACATGGACCTCTGCATAGTCCTCCACGGGAAACTGGGAAAACGTGTTGCCGTAGGAATCCTTGATGAGCAGGAGCTTGCCGCTCTTGCCACTGCCCTCAATGACCGTCTGTGCCTGGTTGGAGTTGAGGAACACGGCGTACTGGTCGCTGCCGTCCAGATACTTGCGCTCATAGATGCTGTCCGTTTCGTATTGTCCGTCGTTGTAGGACACATGGCGGCTTTCCTGCCTGTACCATGCCGTGATCTCCTCAGCGGGAACGGTGGGCAGCGGGACCTTATTCCAAGTCGTGCCGTGGAAATTATCGCAGAGAATTTCCTGCGTCCATTCGTCCGCATTCGGTTCAATACCCCGCCACGCACAATAGGTATAGTAGGCTCCAAGGCTCGTCCAATGGTGGTCGGTGCGGTAATAGATGTTCTCGTCGCTGTGGGCGGAGAGGGCAGAAAACACATCCACCGTGTCAACCCCCGCGTCGGTCAGCACTTGCAAGATCGCGGCGTAGTCTGCCATGGGAGCATAGGCAGGGAGCTTATCCGTCAACACCTGCGCCGCAACCGGGACCAGGATGGTCTCCATGGAGATATTTTCTGCCGCCAGCTCCTTCTGCAAGCTTGCAAGGGCTTCCGCGTTGACGGCCAGCTGCTTTTTGCTGTACGTGGTGAATTTGTCCATCAGATACTTGTCCTCGCAGATATAGACGCCGCCGCTCTCCCGCTTGCCGACGGCTAACTCCATATAGGTTTTTATCGTGACCCAGCCATCCCGCAGGGGAACTTGATCGGTAAGATATTGCTCGAATTCATCACTGAACTTACCGGAAACGAAGTCGACAATGGTGAACTGCGGCTTCTGCATCAGCGTGCGCTTTTCACGCTCTGAATAGTACCGGTCCGGCACGAGAAGTCCCGCGAGCGCGGACGCCGCCAGCAGCAGGCAGAAAAACGAGGTGATGATCTTGTTTCGCATGGTTCTCCCTCAGAATCGAAAGTACAGGAACGGATTGTAGCTGCCGCTCACCAGATAGGCCGTGGACATGATCAGCACACAGGCAAGACCGCCGCAGTCAACCACGGTCAGCGCCCGCTGGCTGAGCCGCATGCTCAACTTTTCGTAACAGCGCTTGCCGAGCGGCGTAGCAGCCAAGGCGCAGATCAGCAGCATCGGCCCATAAGTCAGCAGCAAATACAGACTACTGCTGTCGAACAGCACGCCGGAGAGCATGGCCTTGCACCACGCGGCTCCTTTGCTGATTTCTGTGAACGCAAAGAGTGTCCAGCTGATCGTTACCAGCACCAGCGCGTAGATATGCCGCAATACGGCGGGCAGCCTTTTGAGGCAGCGCAATAGGAACAGCTTTTCCAGCACCAGCAGCACGCCAAAATACACGCCCCATAGGACAAAGTTCCAGCTTGCTCCGTGCCAGAAGCCCGTCAGCAGCCAGACGATAGCAATATTGCGGAGCTGCTTTGCAAGGCCGCCCTTGTTGCCTCCCAGCGGGATATAGACATAATCCCGGAACCATGTCCCCATAGAGATATGCCAGCGCCGCCAGAAATCGGTAATACTGTCGGCCAGAAACGGATAGTTGAAGTTTTCCAAAAATCGGAACCCCAGCATCCGTCCAAGGCCAATAGCCATGTCGGAGTAACCGGAAAAGTCGAAATAGATCTGGAAGCCGTAGGCGATCACGCCGAGCCATGCCGTCAGCACTGTAGGGGAGGCCTGTGCGGACGCCGCCTCCCACAAAAGGCCGATGTTGTTCGCCAGCAGCACTTTTTTCCCGATGCCGCAGGCGAAGCGCTTCACTCCCTCGGCAAAGAGGTCAGCGGTGCAGTCCCGGTGCTCCAGCTCGTCCGCTACCGTCTGGTAGCGGACGATGGGGCCCGCAATCAACTGAGGGAATAATGTTACATACGCGCCGAAATTGATGATATTCTTCTGCGCTTTTGCATCCCCGCGATAGACGTCGATGGTATAGCTCATGGTCTGAAAGGTGTAGAAGCTGATGCCGATCGGCAGCGGCAGGTGCGGTTGGGGGAGCGCCGTGCCGAACAAGGAATTGACCGTGCCGATAAGGAAGTCACTGTATTTGAACACGCCCAGCAGTCCCAAATTGACACAGAGTGATACCAACAGCGCAATCTTTGCTCCCCGCTGTCCCTGGTGCCGCTCTACCATTTGCCCGCAGGTGTAGTCCAACACGGTGGAAAACAGCATCAGCACCACATAGACCGGCTCACCCCATGCGTAAAACAACAGGCTGAACAGAAACAGTATACCGTTGCGCCATTTCTGTGGGACAAGGAAATACGCTAGCAGACACAGCGGCAGAAAGCATTGTAAAAACGTCAGGCTGGAGAAAACCATATCAGCCGCCGATGACGGGCTCGCCGTCAAGGCCCTCAAAGTCACCTTCCATATTGAAGCCGCTATTGCCGTCATCCTCGGGGATGACGATGCTGTTGTCGGCAGAACCGAAGATGCCTCTCCATGCTTCGTCCACCTTGGCAGCTTCCTCGACGGCAAACTTAGCCTGCTCTTCATCACTGGTTTCCCAGTCACCCTGTGCACCCTCAATCAGCAGCGACACATAATTGCCACTCACAAACAGGCGGGCGTTCAGCACACGCTGCAAATCCATGTTGTACATCCGGGAGTAGCTCAAAACCTGCTCGTAGCCGGCCTGGAGCGCAGCGGCAGCATCCTTTGCATAACCATCCTTGACCTTCAGCACCACGGCGCAGTCCATATTCGAACTGGAATTGGAATTGCTCTCCGCCGCCCAACTCTCAATCTGGCTCAAGTCCAGACCGTAGTAGCCGCTGATGCGATCCTCCGTTTCAGCGGTATCGCTGGCGTAGCTGTCGCCAAGGGACTTCTTGAGCTGATCCAGAACCTCTTGTGCAGTCATGTCCACAACGGTCTTTCCGCTGCTGTCATCGCTCTTGCTCCCACAGGCGGCGAGGGAAAGCACCATCACCAGTGCCAGTACAAAAGACAAAATCCGTTTCATCGTTATGATCTCCTTAAATATTCGTGTTTTGTGGAACAGGCGGAGCGGCATCTCCGGAAATGCCGCTCTCTTGCCCGTCCATATATCCATACGATGGAGTGCGGCAAAATGTCGGATAGGAAAATAAAAAATCGGAAAGAAATTTTCTTTCCGATTTTTTGCACCTATCCTGTTTTATCCAAGCAGTTCATTGACCACGGTGGTGATCGCTTCTTCTCCGGCACCATCGAAATTCGTCAGGTAACAGCTGACACCGTCCTTGCTCCAATGCGCGCGCCAGACATCGGGCGAGAGACGGTCGAGCGTCGCGTCGTACTCCGCGTTCAGCGACACACTGCCGACGGCTTCACCGTCGGCGCGGGAAAAGTTGCCGTCCAGCTGGGCGGCCTCGTAGGTGTAGTCGTGACCGCTCAGCGTGAAGTCCACGCGGGCAATCGCGCCGTCGTAGATGCAGTAGGTGACATCTTCCGCGCCCTCCGGTGCGTCGATGGAAAAGCCGAGCGGTTCAAAATCCTCCGCGCCCTGCACATCCTCGAACGGGGAGCCGACCATGACCGGCGGGTCACTGGCTTCGCTGCCGCGGTTCAAGAACGGGGATAAAAAGCCGAGCGTGACCGTTACCGCCAGCGCAAGGCACGCAGCCATCGCGCTGCAGCGCTTCCATATCGGCGTCGGACGGCGGACGGGGAGGGAAACGACTGTTGCGGACGCATCGTTTTCTGCCGCGGGCGCGTCGGTTTTCTCCTCGGGAGCCGCCGCTTTCTGTGCCGCCGCTTTTTTCAGGATGTTGGTGTACATCCGCTCCTGTGCGCCGCTCTCCGGCTCGATCTCGTCGAAGGCGGTCTTCACTTCGTTTTCGTTCATGCGTCCTCACCTCCCAATGTGAGCTTCAGTTTTGCGCGGGCATCGCGCAGTTGGTTCCGTACGGTCGACGGCGGCCTGCCCAGCATCAATGCGATCTCATCGGTCTGGTAGCCCTCGTAATAGTGCAGCCAGACGACCTCCTTATATTTGACCGGCAGCGCCATGACGGCGTTCGCGACCTCGCTCTTTTCATCCGGTTGCGCAGCGGTTTGCTCGGTGTCTTCGTCGATGGGCTCTACTTTCTGCCGCCACCAGTGCTTGAGCTTGTCCTTACAAATATTCATGGCGGTCGTCGTGAGCCACGAGCGCTCATGCCGCTCGTTTTCAAAGGAGACGTCGCTCGTCATCGCCTTGACGAAGGTGTCCTCCGTGCAGTCCTCGGCGTCCTGCGCGTTTTTCATAAAGGCATAGCAGACGCGGTAAATGGTCTTGAAGTGGCGCAGATAAAACGCTTCAAAATCTCCCTGCATGGCTCCGCCTCCCTCCGTAATCATAATACGAATCAAGAGTACAAATTGTCGGAGGGAATGTCAAGAAAAATGAAACCATCGAAAATAAAGATATTCAAATCGGCATACTATTCGATCGATTAAGCCTTTATACAGGGATTCCTCAAAAGAAACAGAAAATTATACCTGAATCATTCTTAGATCGTCTTGCAATACAAAACTTTTGCGCATATAATGTAAAGATATTATAAAGATATGCTTTCGCATATGAGAGCGATATCGCTGAATACTTGGCAAATCAGTTGAAAGTCTGAGACGCAAAGCTATAGGGCCTGTAAAATGGCAGCCAGCTGCTTTTGTTTTGGATGCATTGCCTGATATGGCAATGCATCTTTTTTTGCCTGCTCGAAAGGGACATTGATGCTTTGACCAAGTTAGATCAACCATAAAAATACATTGTATTGGGAAGGAAAGCGAAATGCAGAGTGTGCAGCTCGCGGCGAGCGAGGTATGGGTCACACTGATCTTCGGCGTCATCATGTACCTATTTAGAAATGAACTCAAGCAGAAAAAAGTGACAAAGATACTGATGATCGTATGTATCGCAAGGCTTCTCAGCGATGCGGTCTTCTGGGCGTTCGACGGGGTCCCCGGCCTCTTTTGGGGGACTCTTACGAGATGCAGCAATTATGTCACCTTCGTTTCCAACGACTTAGTGTCGCTGGTGTTTTCGATATTCCTCTGGAATCTGGTCAAGGACGATGAGGAAAAGCCGGGCATCATGCTGAAGGCCTACTGGGCGCTTGAGGCCGTCGCGATCGGCGCGCTGACGTTGAATCTGCACTTTGGGTGGTTCTATTTCTTCGACAGCGGCAACGGCTATAACAGAGGAGAGTATTATCGGCTGACGCGTGTTGCTCCCATCGCGGCGCTGCTGGTCGTGCTGTGGCTGCTCATTCGGTATCACGAAAAATTCAGCAAAAATCTGAAGCTTTTGGGCTGGTCGTACTTCACGCACTGCTGCCAAGTCACGGCGCGGATGCCGTCAAGCAGATAGCTCATGGTCTCACCTCGCTTACGTCCACCAGCCGATGTTGGCGGCAATTAGAACGGCATTGAAGAAGTCGATGAACATGCCGCCGACCATCGGGATGGCAAAGTACGCCACCGGCGAGGGACCGTATTTCTTCGTCACGACCTGCATGTTGGCCATGGCGTTCGAGGTCGCGCCCATGGAGAAGCCGATGAAGCCAGCGGTCATGACCGCCGCGTCGTAATTGCGGCCCATGACATTGAAGACCACAAAGTAGGAGAAGAGGAACATCACGACGCACTGGAGCACAAGGCAGATGACCATCGGCATCGCAAGGTCGACGAGCTCCCAGAGCTTGAGGCCCGCGAGCGCCATAGCGAGGAAGATCGAGAGGAACATATTGCCCATGGTGTCGATCTCTTCGGCAGGGTAGGAGACATGTACGCCGTCCATCACGTTGCGGACGACCACGGCGACGAGCATCGCGCCGATGTAAGCGGGGAAGGTGAGGCCGGTGAGCGCCGTGAGCCATACGCTGACCTGATTGCCGATGCCGACGGCGAGAAGCAGCAGCATGAAGCCTTTGACAAAGCGCGGGCTGTCGGAGATGAAGCGCTCGTCCTCGCTGGCCACGTCGGTCGCAAGGGCGGCAGAGGGGGCTGCGCCGACGACAGTCGCCAGAGCGGGACGCAGATCATGCTTTTCGATGAGACGCTTTGCCGTTGGGCCGCCCATGAGTGATCCGGCCACAAGGCCGAAAGTCGCTGCCGCGATGGAGACGACGCTGCCGCCGACCGCGCCAGCGGCCTCAAGGTCCGGGCCGAATGCCGCCGCCGTGCCGGGGCCGCCGACCAGGGCGATGGAACCGCAGCCGATGCCGAGCAGAGGGTCGCGCCCGAAAAGCGCCATCACGCCTCCGCCGAGGAAGTTTTGCAGCGGGATCATCACAATGGAGATGGCAAGGCACAGGATGACAGCTTTGCCGCCCTTGAGCAGCGCGGGGATACTGACCGTGAAGCCGACGGTGGTGAAGAACATGATCATAAAAACGGTTTGCAGCGTCGCGTCGAAGGTGATGGACGCGATGCCCATGGAATAGAGAATGCAGTTGAGGATGGAAAAGCACAGTCCGCCGACCAGCGGAGCGGGGATGCAGTAGCGGCTGAGCAGCGAGACCTTGTCGGTGATGATGCCGCCCAGCCAGAACAGGAAAGCGCCCAGAGCAACAGCGTGGTACATGTTGAGTTCGATCGTCAGCATAATGATTCCTCCTTTTATGTGTCCGGTTCGGCGCGCGGCAGCCACATACCACTCTGCCGCGTACCCTTTCAATCAGCAGTCTAATCCGGAATCGCGAAAAGGAGTTGTTAAATTCAGTCAAATGAGATAATTTCCGCAGTTCAACCGATAAAAATATTACGAAAATGTATGATTTAACAGTTTAAAATACATAAATATCAATAAAAAGTTTAGAAAACGCTCTGGAGCTGTAAAAGAGAAAAATAAAACCAAACAAAAAATTGATACACTGCACTGGCATGAAACGCATCTGCGTTTATACGAATGAGGTTCACGGCAACAAAAAACGAAATAAGGAGTGCGGCTGCACAGCCGTTGGAAGCGGCTCGGGCGGAATTGACCGCCGTTTTCGAGATTCGATAGAATTTGCACGTGCCGTTTTCGAATCTTTATACAGTCCGCCATGAAATCGCGCTTGCAGAACCGCGGGGAACGCTGTAGAATAATAGACAATATCGGTCAATTATTGACAAGGAGTATTCATTATGCAGCAAAATGCAAAATTCATCCGTAAACTGCCCATCCCGATGGACATTAAAAAAGAGTTCCCCGTCACGGAAGAGGTCGCCAAGGTGCGTGAGGCGCGCGTGGAAGAGATGCGCGCGATCCTCGACGGGCGTGACAGCCGCCTGATGCTCATCATCGGCCCCTGCTCTGCCGACCGCGAGGACAGCGTGATGGACTATGTCTGCCGCCTCGTCCCCCTGCAGGAAAAGGTCAAGGATAAGATCCTGATCGTCCCGCGCATCTACACGAACAAGCCGCGCACCAACGGCTCGGGCTACAAGGGCATGCTCCACCAGCCCGACCCGAGCAAAAAGCCCGACATGCTCGAGGGCATCATCGCCATCCGCCGTCTCCACACCCGCGCGGTGCAGGAGACCGGCTTTGCCTGTGCCGACGAGATGCTCTATCCCGAAAACTACCGCTATCTGTCTGATATTCTGGGCTATGTCGCCGTCGGCGCGCGCTCGGTCGAGAATCAGCAGCACCGCCTCGTCGCGAGCGGTATTGATGTGCCCGTCGGCATGAAGAACCCCACGGGCGGCGACTTGAGCGTGATGATGAACTCCATCTATGCGGCGATGGGCGACCACACGTTCCTCTACCGCGGCTGGGAGGTCGAGACCGCGGGCAATCCTTACGCCCACGCCATCATGCGCGGCTATGTGAACGAAAAGGGCGACAGCCGCCCCAACTACCACTATGAAGACCTGATGCAGCTGCACAAGCTGTACGCGGAAAAGGGCATCAAGAACCCCGCCTGCATTGTCGACTGCAACCACGCCAACTCCGGCAAGCAGTATTTGGAGCAGATCCGCATCGCGAAGGAGGTCCTGCACTCCAAGCGCCACTCGAATGACATCAACGCGCTCGTCAAGGGCCTGATGATCGAGAGCTACATCGAGGACGGCAACCAGAAGATCAGCGAGGGCACCTACGGCAAGAGCATCACCGACGCCTGCCTCGGCTGGGAAAAGAGCGAAAAGCTCGTGTTGGAGCTGGCCGACCTGCTGTAAATCAGTATACGATAAAATGAAAAACTCCCACGGTTCCGGTATTACCGGAACCGTGGGAGCTTTTATGTCAACTGCAGGACGAAACTTATTTCGCCTGCTTCATGGAGAGGCTGATGCGCTTTTTCTTCTCGTCGACCTCCAGCACGACGACCTTGACGACGTCGCCGACGGACACGACCTCGGACGGGTGCTTGATGAACTTGTTCGACACCTGCGAGATGTGGACAAGTCCATCCTGATGCACGCCGATGTCCACGAACACGCCGAAGTCGATGACGTTGCGCACCGTGCCGGTCAGCACCATGCCGGGCTTTAGGTCTTTCATTTCAAGAACGTCGGTGCGCAGGATGGGCTTTGGCAGCTCGTCGCGCACGTCGCGGCCGGGCTTTAAGAGCTCCGAGACGATATCGTGCAGCGTGGGAACGCCGACGCCGATCTCACCCGCGGCCTTGTCCTCGCCGTAGGCCTTGACGCGATCGGGCAGATCGGCGAGCCTGCCGTCCTTCACGTCGGCGAGCGTGTGGCCGGTCAGGTCGAGCAGCGCCTTCGCGGCGTCATAGCTCTCGGGGTGGACGGCGGTGTTGTCGAGAACGCTCCTGCTCTCCGGCACGCGCAGGAAGCCTGCGCACTGCTGGAAGGCCTTGGGGCCGAGCTTTGGCACTTTCTTGATCTGCGCGCGTGAGGTGAACGCGCCGTTTTCCTCGCGGTAGGCGACGACGTTTTTTGCTGTGGTCGCGTTCAGGCCGGAAACGCGCTGCAAAAGAGACGAAGAGGCCGTGTTGATATCCACGCCGACGGCGTTGACGCAGTCCTCGACCACGCCGCTGAGCGCTTCGTCAAGCTGCTTTTGCGGCATGTCGTGCTGATACTGCCCCACGCCGATGGCCTTGGGGTCGATCTTCACGAGCTCGGCAAGCGGGTCCTGTAATCTCCGCGCGATGGACACGGCGGAGCGGAGGTTCACGTCGTACTGCGGGAATTCCTCGGCGGCGAGCTTGCTCGCCGAGTACACGGACGCGCCCGCCTCAGAGACGATCATATAACTCACATTTGCGCCGCTGCCGTTCACCTGACGGATGAGCTCGACGGCCATCTGTTCGGTCTCGCGGCTGGCCGTGCCGTTGCCGATGGCGATGTGCTCCACACCGTGCTTTTTGATGAGCGTTGCCAGCGCGGCGATGGCTTCATTTTTCTGCCGCTCGCCGTAGGTCGGGTAGACCACGGCGGTATCGAGCACCTTGCCTGTGCCGTCCACGACGGCGACCTTGCAGCCCATGCGGTAACCGGGATCAAGGCCCATCGTGACCTTGCCCTTGACCGGCGGCTGCATCAAAAGCGGCTTTAAGTTGAGCGCAAACTGGCCGATGGCACCCTCGTCTGCCTGCTCAGTGAGCTGATTTCGCACCTCGCGCTCGAGCGAGGGGAAGATGAGACGGTCGTAGGCGTCCTCGGCGGCGGACTTGACGAATTCCATGGCGGCGGAGCCGGGCTTCACGACCGCGCGGCGCAGCAGCGGGAGCGCCTGCTCGCGGTCGAGCGCGACGGTGACTTTCAAAATGCCCTCTTTTTCGCCGCGGTTGATGGCGAGCACCTGATGCCCCTGCAAGCGGGCGACAGACTGCGTAAAATCGTAGTATAGGCGATAGACGCTGTCGTCCTCGGTCGCGGCCCTGCTCACAAGCTGGCCATGACGGGAAATGAGCGCGCGAAGGCTCTTGCGGATGGCGGCGTCGTCAGAGATCTGCTCAGCGATGATGTCGCTCGCGCCCTGCAGGGCGTCCTCGACTGTCTCGACGCCCTTTTCGGGGTCGACAAAGTCGCGCGCGGCCTCCTCGGGCCGCGGGCAGTCACGCTCCTGCGCGAAGAGAAGCGCGGCGAGCGGTTCAAGGCCCTTTTCCTTTGCCATCGTGGCGCGGGTGCGGCGCTTTTGCTTGTAGGGGCGGTAGAGGTCTTCGACCTCGGCGAGCGTTTTGGCGCTGTCGATGGCGGCAGCGAGCTCATCGGTCAGCTTGCCCTGCTCGTCGATGGACTTTTTCACCGCTTCGCGGCGATCTTCAAGACCGCGCAGGTATTGGAGCCGCTCTTCGAGCGTGCGCAGAGAGGTGTCGTCCATTGCACCGTGGAGCTCCTTGCGGTAGCGGGCGATAAAGGGGATGGTGTTGCCCTCGTCGAGCAGATGCACGACGTTTTCAACGTGCCGGGGGTCTTTGCCGAGCTCGGCAGCAAGGGCCTGAATGAGATCCATAAAATGTTCCTTTCGTATATCGGGCGCCGAAGCGGCGCGGTCAAGTGAATCAGCAATGTCCGCCCGAAAGCGGGCGGAACGCAAAATTTATTATACCGCATCGCGCGGCGATGCGCAAAGCCTTTTGCACGGAAAAAAGGCGGAGGATCGGCGCGACGGCTGGGGCTTTACATTTTGCCGCTTTGACGGTAAAATACGACGCAGCGTTCAAAGGCATCGAATGCTTCGCTTTGCCGCTCAAAGGCGGCATTTTTCAGCAAGAGAAGGAGAAAACAAAATGCAGAAGAAAAACAACAAAGGCGTCATCGCCCTCATCATCGTGCTTGTGCTGGCGGCTGCCGCGCTCGTCATTTGGCAGACAAACAAGCTGGAGACGCAGCAGGGCGGTAAGGAGATCACCGTCAACGTCGACCACCTGAACGGCGATGACACGACCTTCACCATCCACACCGACGAAGAGTACCTGCGCGGCGCGCTCGAGCAGGAAGACCTCATCGAGGGCACAGAGAGCGAGTACGGCCTCTATGTGCTGACTGTGGACGGCGAGACCGCCGACGAGAGCGAGCAGCAGTGGTGGGGCTACAGCGTGAACGGCACGTTTGCCGAGCTCGGCGTGGACAGCCAGCCCGTCGCGGACGGCGATGTGTACGACTTTGTGCTGAATGTCGGCTGGTAAGTCCGCAAGACTCAGCATCCGCGAGATCGCGGAGCTGTCGCTTTTCTGCGCGCTGATGGTCGCGGGCAAGGAGTGCCTGCGCCTTATCCCGAACGTGCATCCCGTCACGCTGCTGCTGCTTTTGGCCACGGCGGTGTACGGCGCGAAGGCGCTTTATCCGGCGTTCGGCTTTGCCCTGCTCGAGATCGCGCTCTACGGCGCGGGGCTTTGGAACCTGATGTATCTCTACGTCTGGCCGATCGTCGTGCTCGCTGCGCTGCCGTTTCGCAGAAGCGAGAGCCGCGCATTCTGGGCGGCCATCGCGGGGCTGCACGGGCTGTGCTTCGGCGCGCTGTGCGCCATTCCGTATTTTTTTATCGGCGGATGGCAGATGGCGTTTTCGTGGTGGGTTTCGGGCATCCCGTATGACGTCATCCACTGCGTGTCAAATACGGTCCTCGTCTTCATGCTCTTCCCGCCGCTGCGGCGCGCACTGGAGCGCGCGAAGAAAACGTCGGGCGGAAGAGAATAGCAAAAAGCACCTGCCTTCAAGGCAGGTGCTTTTTGTCTGGTCGTGTCGCTTTTCAGCGTATAAGTGTCAGAACAGCGTTTCCTCGTCCTCGGAGAACAGCCGGTCGTTGACGGCGAAAAGGTCCATGCCATGCAGCAGCCCGTAAATGATGATCGCGTCGCGCCGGACCTTGGGATAGAGCTCGGCGAGGCCGCACAGGCGCAGAAGCTCCTGCGTCTCCTCGAGCGAGGCGCTCAATCCAAAGCATAGGCACAGCATGCGGCTGCGCGAGGGATTGCGCCGTCCCGCAAAAATCTGGTGCAGGTATATTTCGCTCATGCCGGACTGCTTGGCGAGCGCGGCCTTGGAAAGACCCTTCTTTTCAAGCATTTCGTTGAGTCGCGCCACGGCGCTTGCCGAGGAAAAATTATCCTCGTTTGCCGCAAGAAATGTCGTCAGATCAGGGGCGGCCATCAGCTCACTGCGCAGATTATCCGTGCTTTTTCGTGCCATATCGATCTTCATCCATCTTCCGCCTTTACAAAAATTCAAGTCCCCAGTATAATACTTCGTGTTTATTTTACCGTTTTCAACAGGCGAAAACAATATGCTGGCTGCATAGGGTGTGAAATTTATGACGCTGTACGAGAGCTTTTTGGAGGCTGTGACAACCGAATACGACACGCTCCACGTGCTGAAGCGGAGTCCGCGCGGGACGGTCTCCGTCGTGCGGCATAAGAAAAGCGGCACGCGCTATGTTTTCCGACGCTACAGCGGCAGCGGCGAGGTCTATCGCCGTCTGCTGCCAGTGCTGTGCCCGCATCTGCCGCAGATCATGGAAGCGGCGGAGCAGGACGGTCAAACCGCCGTGCTGGAGGAATACGTGCAGGGCGACACGCTCGCAGAGCTTCTGATGGGGGCACGGCTCACGGAGAGGGAAGCGCGGCAGGTCACGATGCAGCTCTGCCAAGCGCTGCATGTGCTGCACTCGATGGGCGCGGTGCACCGCGACGTCAAACCGGAAAACGTCATCCTGCGCGGCAGCGACGCCGTGCTCATCGACTTTGACGCCGCGCGCATCTACAAGGACGAGTCCGAGAGCGACACGCAGGTGCTCGGCACGACGGGCTTTGCCGCGCCCGAGCAGTACGGCATCTTCCAGTCCGACGAGCGGGCGGACATTTTTTCGCTCGGCGTGCTGCTCAATATCATGCTTACGGGCAAGCACCCCTCGCGCGAGATGACGGCAGGGAAAATGGGACGCATCGTGCGCAAGTGCACGATGACCGCGCCCGAGCAGCGCTATCAGAGCGCGCGAGCGCTGATGGAGGTGCTGTGAGATGAATCTTGAGGAAAAGCGCTGTCCGCATTGTGGCGCACTGCTTGTCGAAAACGCCTCGTTCTGCCCCTACTGTGAAAGCGTGCTGATCGAAAAGCGCCCTGCGGAAATGCCAAAGCCGAAACGCCGCAGGCGCATCACCGCGGCGACCCTGCTAACGGCGGTGTTGTTGGTGACATTAACGGCGGTTGGATTTGCCAACCGAGGAAAGATCATCGACGCGCAGGGCGCGGAGCTTACCTACGAAGCGGACGGACAGACATTCCATCTGGCGCTGAGCTTTGAATCGCAGGGAGGCGCGCCGTTTTTCGGCCAGCCGCTTTTCACCGTAGAGGTCCGCGAGGATCAGGTGCGCGGCCAGGTGTCGAGCTCCCGCGTTTTTGTCGACAATGGCGGCGGCGTGGACAAGAAGAATGAATTTCTCGCCCTTGTGGATCACTACGAGGTGACGACCACGCCGTGCGATGGCATCACTTTTTTGCAGATCGACGAGACATGCATCCCGACGAACTCCAACGCGGCGATCGAGGCCATCCCGAGCTATCACACAGAGCAGCTCAAGGAGGGGGAGGGCAACGTCATCTGGACGATCTACCTCAAAAACGGCGACACGCTGCGCCTGCGCCACACAGTCAAGATCACGCGCGTCCCGGTCGTGACGCTGACGGAGAACGACTATCCGATGGCAACGATCGACGACCTGAACGCGCTGCTCGACACCCTCGCGCACGAGGCGGATCGAAAGTCGGTCTACATTTTGCAGCTGCCCGCGGTGACATACGAGGGTGGACTGACGATGAAAAATTTCTGCTGCGATCTGATCGGCAGCGAGGGCGGCACGACCTTCACCGGCACGGTGACGGTCGCGACGCGCGGTATTCATCCATCGAACATCACGAACGTCCGCTTTGTGGGCGACGGCACGGGCATCGGCCTTTCGGCGAGCGAAGGAGCATTCCTGCACCGCTGCACGTTTGAAAACTGGGAGATCGGCGCTTACGGCGGCCTCGGCAGCTGGGTCAACGCCACGGGCTGCACGTTCCGCGGCAGCGGCGTGGGGCTGTGGCTCGACAACCGCGGCGGCGCGACGTGCTCGGGCAGCTACTATGGCGACAGCGTGTACGAAGACAACGGTACCGCCGTGCGCATCGCCGCAATGCCGGGCACGGAGACGCTGGATTTCAATAACTGTGTGTTCCGAGGCAACGGGGTAAATGTCGAAAACGCGGCAGGATACGCCGTCGACCTCTCGCAGATCGTAACGGCGGACAATTAAAGAAAAAAGGAGGAAACGCGACGTTTCCTCCTTTTTGTGTTCATTCAGATGTTTAGCACGAAGTGCTCTTTATGATAGTCCAGAAGCCCTTCCTTTTTCATTTTTCCGAGCTCGAGCGACAATCCGCTGCGCTCAACGGCGAGAAAGTCCGCGAGCTGCTGGCGGGAGAACGGGATGTCAAACTCGACCGCGCCGCGCCGCTGCGCCTCAGCGGAGAGATAGGACATGAGCTTGGCGCGCGTCGTGCGCTGGGCGATGTGCGTGAGCTTTTCATTGAGCAGCAGGTTTTTCCCCGCAAGGTCGCTCAGAAGGTTTCGGATGATGCGGCTGTGGTGCGCGCAGGCGGAGGGACAGACCGTCAAAAGGCGCTTGACGTTCAAAAACAGCACCGTTGTCGGCGTTTCGGTCACGACGCTCACATTGGAGACACTGTTTGGCGCGCAGGCGAAGGCCGCGGCGTAGGTCTGCCCCGGTGCGGTGCGGGAGAGAATGTTGCGGTTGCCCCAGATATCCTCCTGAACGACGAGCGCGCAGCCGGAGAGCACCATGCCGATCTCCTCGACCGCATCGCCGGGACGGAGGAGAAACACATCCTTGGGGAACTGCTCGGTCTTCGCCGCAAGGCAGGTGAGCATCGCATCGAGCTCGTCCTCCGTGACGCCGGAAAAGAGCGGCGAGGCGGCGAGAATGGGAAAAAATTCTTTCATAAAAAACGCCTTTCGTTGAAAATTCAACCGACTTGCTGGCCGCATTCTACTATAATACGCTTGAAAACGCAAGGAGGTATTGCAATGAAACGGAGAATCATTGAGATCGATCAAAATAAATGCAACGGCTGCGGCGCCTGCGCCGCGGCGTGCCACGAGGGCGCTATCGCCATGGTAAACGGCAAGGCGCAGCTGATGCGCGATGACTACTGCGACGGCCTGGGCGACTGTCTGCCGACCTGCCCGACCGGCGCGATTTCCTTTGTCGAGCGCGAGGCCGCGGCCTACGACGAGCAGGCGGTGCTTGAAAACAAGCAGAAGAGAATGCAGAAGGAGGGGATGACACTGCACCACGGCTGCCCCGGCATGCAGCTCAAGACCTTTGCGCACAAGGCGGCATCTGAAACGGCGGCTCCTGCTGCGCAGGAGAGCCAGCTCTCCCAGTGGCCGGTGCAGATCAAACTCGTGCCCGTGAACGCGCCGTACTTCTCCGGCGCAAAGCTGCTCATCGCGGCGGACTGCACGGCGTACGCCTACGCGGCCTTCCACGAGAAATTCATCAAGGGCCACATTACGCTCGTCGGCTGCCCGAAGCTCGACAGCGTGGATTACAGCGAAAAGCTGACCGAGATCATCGCAAAAAATGACATCAAGAGCGTGACGGTCGTGCGAATGGAGGTCCCGTGCTGCGGCGGGCTCGAGCACGCGGCAAAGACCGCGCTGCAAAATAGCGGTAAATTCATCCCCTGGCAGGTCGTGACGATCTCGACGGACGGGAGAATACTGGATACGATTTGAGTCATCCTATGATCGATAAGACCACAGAATGAGGAGGATTTTTTCGGTGGACAACAAGATGTTTTGTTTTCAGTGCGAGCAGGCGGCGCACTGCACGGGCTGCACCGGCAGCGCGGGTGTGTGCGGAAAGAGCGCCGAGACGGCAAATTTGCAGGACGAGCTGACCGGCGCGCTCATCGGCCTTGCCCGCGCTGCGGACGGCAGCCCCGGCGTGAACGAGGGCACATGGAGCCTCATCATCGAGGCGCTTTTCACTACGCTCACGAATGTGAACTTTGACGAAGCGGCCATCCGCGATGTGACTGCACGCGTGAAGGCGGAGAAGAGCCGCCTTGTGCCGGACTGCGCGTCCTGCATGTCGCCCTGCGGGCACAACGACGACTACGACATTGCGCGGCTCTGGACGGCGGACGAGGACATCCGCAGCCTCAAGTCGCTTATCCTGTTCGGTATCCGCGGCATGGCGGCGTACGCCTACCACGCGATGGTGCTGGGCTATACGGACGGCGAGGTCAACCGCTTTTTTGCCAAGGCATTGTTTGCCATCGGCGAGGACTGGGGCATGGATGACCTGCTCCCCCTTGTGCTGGAGGTCGGCGAGAAAAACTACCGCTGCATGGCGCTGCTCGACAAGGCCAACACGGAGACCTACGGCACGCCAGAGCCGACCACCGTGCCGCTGACGGTGGAAAAGGGACCGTTCATCGTGGTTTCCGGCCACGACCTGCACGACTTGAAGCGCCTGCTCGAGCAGACGGAGGGCAAGGGCATCAACATCTATACGCACAGCGAGATGCTGCCCGCGCACGGCTACCCGGGCCTTAAAAAGTATGCCCATCTCAAGGGCAATTTCGGCACGGCGTGGCAGAACCAGCAAAAGGAATTTGCCGACATCCCCGCGCCCGTACTATTCACCACGAATTGCCTGATGCCGCCGAAAGCAAGCTATGCCGACCGCGTGTTCACTACGGCGGCGGTCTCATATCCGGAACTCAAGCATATCGGCGCGGACAAGGACTTCACGCCGGTCATCGAAAAGGCGCTGGAACTGGGCGGCTATGCCGAGGACAAGGCGTTCACCGGCATCAACGGCGGCAGCACGGTTACGACGGGCTTTGCCCGCGGCGCGGTACTGGGTGTGGCTGACAAGGTGGTTGAGGCCGTCAAGTCCGGCCAGATCCGACACTTTTTCTTAGTCGGCGGCTGCGACGGCGCGCGCCCAGGCAGAAATTACTACACGGAATTCGTCAAGCAGACGCCGCCCGACACCATGGTGCTGACGCTGGCCTGCGGCAAGTTCCGCTTCAATGACTTAGATCTTGGCACGGTGGCGGGGCTGCCGCGCATCCTGGACATCGGCCAGTGCAACGACGCTTACAGCGCCATCCAGATCGCGCTGGCGCTCGCCGACGCCTTTGGCTGCGGTGTGAACGAGCTGCCGCTTTCGATGGTGCTCTCGTGGTATGAGCAGAAGGCGGTGTGTATCCTGCTGACGCTGCTGTATCTGGGCATCAGGAATATCCGTCTTGGCCCCACGCTGCCGGCGTTCGTCTCGCCGGGTGTGCTGAACTATCTGGTGGAGAATTTCCATATTGCTCCGGTCACCACCCCGGAGGAGGATCTGAAGGTGCTGCTGAAGCGCTGACAAACCGTAATGCGGCTGCGGAGAGGAATATCTCCGCAGCCGCCCTTTATTGAAAGCAATCATGAGTGGCGCGGCCATTTATCCGCGCCACTCATGAGTTGTCCGTTTGCTTTTTGTTCTTTGCTTCGATACTCCTACACGCCGCCTGCACCAGATAATGCTTCTCATGGCAGAACACCTGGAGATGTGAGGAAAGCTGCTTGCTGCAAAAGCCGCAACACTTTGTATCTTAACATAAGATTTATGGCTCGGTGCTATAATAACCTCAGCAAACCGGGCAATCGCCAAAGAAAGGATAGATTAGGACTATGAGATCACGACGGGAAAGCTTTCTCGTTTTATGCATTGTGCTTATTGCCGCCGTACTTGCAGGCTGCGGCACAGCATCCGGCAGCAGTGCAAAAAATCAGCAGAGCGGTTACATTTTTACCACAGGTGACCAGCAGATTTATATTAATGAAGATGCCCAGACGGTAACAGATGCACTTGGAACACCGCCTAGCGGCACATATGAGGCATTAAGCTGTGCATTCGAAGGAAAAGATACCTTTTATTATTATGACGGCTTTACCTTACAGACGTATGAAAAAGACGGCAAAAAGTATATCTATACAATTACGCTCGAAGATGATACAGTAAATACGGCAGAAGGTATTAAAATCGGTGACAGCTTTGCGGCAGTGACAAAGGCATACGGCACGGATTACGTTGCAGCAGGCAACACCTATGCGTATTCTAAGGATAAAATGACCCTGACATTTGTCATGAATAACGATAAAGTCAGCACGATTTCATATTCACTGCTGACAAGTAAATAAAAAGGAGAATATTATGATAGGAATTATCGGAGCAATGGATGAAGAAGTGGAACAGATTGTAGCAGTCATGGACATTGAACGCGAGGAAACAAAGGCGCAGATGACATTTAAAGCCGGAAAGCTTGCCGGAAAAGATGTTGTCATTGTAAGAAGTGGTATCGGTAAGGTCAATGCGGCGGTCTGCACACAGATTTTAGTGGACGATTTCGGCGTGGATTATGTGATTAATACAGGCATTGCCGGTTCTTTAAAAAATGAAATTAACATTGCAGACATTGTTATTTCGGATGATGTACTGCATCACGATATGGATGCAACAGGCTTTGGCTATGCACCCGGTCAGATTCCGAGAATGGATACGCTCTCATTTAAGGCCGATGCAAAACTGATTGAGCTGGCAAAGGAAAGCTGTGCAAAGGTTGTGCCGCAGATTGGCGTGCATGTGGGCAGAGTTGTCAGCGGCGATCAGTTTATTTCAGACAAGGCGGTAAAGGAAAGAATCAGTGCCAATTTTGACGGTTACTGCACGGAAATGGAGGGCGCAGCGATTGCACAGGCTGCATATTTAAACGGTGTGCCGTTTGTCATCTTACGTGCAATTTCCGATAAGGCAGATGACAGCGCG
>ERZ1108170.790-NODE-790-length-23704-cov-6.097932_pt1 | contig 23704 bp, 18 predicted proteins | sample MGYA00403705_ERZ1108170 | MGnify/ENA primary metagenome ERZ1108170 (study PRJEB35170, sample SAMEA104062422) | human gut metagenome | biome: human gut; feature: human-associated habitat; material: faeces | place: Denmark | collected 2012-06-15 ...
AATGTGGAACAAAACGACTTATCCCTTTCTCGTCCAAGCACTTTGCATTATTCCTTTGAAATCCATCCGTATGTGAGCGAGTTTTAGTATCTTTGCAACGTTAGTTCCAGCCGAGCCTCTTTACAATGCTTAAATAGGCTGGGCTTTTTGTTTATAGACTATGGCAAAAAGAAATTTTGGGAAAGAATACAAGACTTCACAAGAACTTGTAACCATATTAGAACATCGCGGATTGGCAATCAATGATAGACAAAAGGCTCAACTTTATTTGGAGAGCATTGGCTATTATCGATTGTCTGCATATATGCACCCCTTGTTGAAAACTCCAAAATCTCTACATCAGTATAAGACAGGTGCTTCATTCGCCAAAGTAATGATGCTTTATCGTTTTGACAAGAAGTTGCGATTACAACATATGCATCATCAAGTATTTTCTCAATATTATTTCTCCAAACAATGATATGTCAGACAAGATAAACCGCCTTTTTGAGGCTTTTCCCGAAATAGACCAAAAAGCTCTTGGTTTCACAGTAGGTTGGGAGAACGAACCTCTATGGCACCATTGATTATCAGTTTGACTTAGTACATAATTTTAAAAACATTCTGCGGCTCCCAATGCCGCAACAAACAAATAAAAACTCAAGACACATGGCTCAGAAAAAGAACGACGACGGACTAACGCCGATGATGCGACAGTTCTATACGTTCAAAAAAGAACATCCAGACGCATTGCTGCTCTTCCGTTGTGGCGACTTCTACGAGACATACGCCGACGACGCTGTGGAGGCTGCAAAGATTCTCGGCATCACGCTGACACGACGCTCCAACGGCAAGAACCCGAGCTCGGCAGCGTGCGAGATGGCTGGCTTCCCGTATCATGCGCTCGACACCTATCTGCCTAAGCTGATACGTGCCGGTAAGCGTGTGGCTATATGCGACCAGCTGGAGGACCCGAAGCTCACGAAGACACTCGTGAAGCGTGGCATCACGGAGCTGGTTACGCCGGGCGTGGCGATGGACGACACCGTGCTCAACTATAAGGAGAACAACTTTCTGGCAGCGGTGTGCATGGCTAAGACGGCGTGCGGCGTGGCGTTTCTCGACATCTCTACGGGCGAGTTTCTCACGGGTGAGGGCACGTTCGACTACGTAGAGAAACTTCTGAGCAGCATACAACCGAAGGAAGTGCTGTATGACCGACAGCTGAAGCGCGAGTTTGAGGAGCGTTTCGGCTCCAAGTGGTGTGTCTTCGAGCTCGACGACTGGATGCTCACCGAGCAGAGTTCGCGACAGAAACTGCTCTCCCACTTCGGCACCACAACGCTGAAGGGCTTCGGCGTAGACCATCTGCACCTCGGCGTGACGGCGGCAGGAGCCATACTGCAGTATCTGGAGATGACGCAGCACACACAGATTGGACACATCACGTCGCTTGCGCGCATCGATGCCGACCGCTATGTGCGTCTCGACCGCTTCACCATCCACTCGTTGGAGCTACTGCAGTCGATGCAGGACGACGGCGTGTCGCTGCTCTCCGTCATCGACCGCACCTGCACACCGATGGGCGGCAGACTGCTGCGCCGCTGGACGATATTTCCGCTGCGCGACGTGGCGACCATCAACAAGCGTCTCGACGTTGTGGAGACGTTCTTCCGCAAGCCCGACTTCCGTCAGACCGTCGACGAGCATCTGCACCGCATCGGCGACATAGAGCGTATCATCTCGAAAGTGGCTGTGGGCAGAGTGTCGCCCAGAGAGGTGGTGCAACTGAAGTACGCCCTCGGCGCATTGAAGCCGATAAAGGCGGCGTGCCTCACCAACGACAGCGCAGAGATACGTTCGATCGGCGACCAGATAAACCTCTGCGAGGCTCTCTACGAGCGCATCGACCGCGAGTTGCAGCAAGACCCGCCACAGCTTGTGGCTAAAGGCGGCGTGATTGCTAATGGCTTCTCGCCCGAGCTCGACGAGCTGCGCTCCATCTCGCGCGGCGGACGCGACTATCTGCTGAAAATACAGGAGGAGGAAGCGCAGAAGACCGGCATACAGTCGCTGAAGGTGGGCTACAACAACGTGTTCGGCTACTATCTTGAGGTGCGCAACACGTACAAAGACCAGGTGCCACAGGAGTGGATACGCAAGCAGACGCTTGCCAACGCCGAACGCTACATAACCGAGGAGCTGAAGCAGTACGAGCAGAAGATAATGGGTGCCGACGAGCAGATTCTCGCGCTCGAGACCCGTCTCTTCACCGAGCTTGTCACCGATATGCAGGCGTACATACCGCAGATTCAGGCTGATGCCAACGTCGTGGCGCGACTCGACTGCCTACTCTCGTTCGCCAAGACTGCCGAGGAGCACCGCTACGTGCGCCCCGTGGTTGAAGACGACAACGTGCTTGAAATACGCGCCGGACGCCACCCCGTCATCGAGACACAGCTACCCGTAGGCGAGGAGTACGTGCCAAACGACATAGAGCTCGACACCGAGCAGCAGCAGATAATGATTATAACGGGTCCGAACATGGCTGGTAAGTCGGCGTTGCTACGCCAGACGGCACTCATCACGCTCATGGCGCAGATGGGCTGCTTCGTGCCTGCCGACTCGGCTCACGTGGGCGTGGTCGACAAGATATTCACACGCGTAGGAGCATCGGACAATATCTCGCTCGGCGAGTCGACGTTCATGGTGGAGATGACCGAAGCGTCTAACATATTAAATAATGTGACACCGCGCTCGCTGGTGCTCTTCGACGAGCTTGGTCGTGGCACATCCACATACGACGGCATATCTATCGCCTGGGCTATCGTGGAGTACCTGCACCAGAACCCGAAGGCGCAGGCACGCACGCTCTTCGCCACCCACTACCATGAGCTGAACGAGATGGAGAAGAACTTTCAGCGCATAAAGAACTACAACGTGTCGGTGAAGGAACTGGACGGCAAAGTCATCTTCCTGCGCAAGCTGATGCGTGGCGGATCGGAGCACTCGTTCGGTATACACGTGGCAGAGATAGCCGGTATGCCGCGCTCGGTGGTGAAGCGTGCGGAGAACATACTGAAGCAGCTTGAGGCAGATAATGCGAGCGTAGGAGTAGAGTCAGCCCGCCAGATTGTAAGTCAGCAAAGCACAAATGGCATGCAGCTATCGCTCTTTCAGCTCGACGACCCCGTGCTCTGCCAGATACGCGACGAGATAATAGGTCTTGATATCAACAACCTCACGCCCGTAGAGGCGCTCAACAAACTCTTTGATATCAAGAAGATAGTGACGGGACGAAGCTAAGAAGTTGCGCTACAACCAGCGCATGAGTATATCCCACACGGCTACGATATGGCACACGCTGCCTGCGAGCACGAAGAAGTGGAACACGGTGTGCATAAAGCGGCGCTTGCGCACAGCGTAGAACACGGCACCGGTGATGAAGCACACGCCCTCGGCTATAATCCATATTATGGCTGAGGGGTCAACACAATGCATGAGCGGCTTGAAAGCTACGAGCACGCTCAAGCCCATAGCCACGTAGCATATTGTTTCTAAGTTGCTATGGCTCTTTAACGACGAGAAACTCTTCACGGTGCCGACAATGGCGGCAGTCCAGATGAAGGCGAAAAGCGTCCAACCCCAGTAGCCATACTCGCGCAGAGCGACGAGCGTGATGGGCGAATACGAGCCGGCGATATGCCAGTAGATAGCAGCGTGGTCCCACTTGCGCAGGCGTTCCTTCCACGGCGACCATGCCGAGAGAGCATGGTACACGGTTGAGGCGATGTAGCTTGAGAGCATACCGAAGAGGTAGAGTATCACGCCGGCTGTTGCCCAACCGTTGCGTGCCCAACCGCACCACACGAGCAGCGCGGTGCCTACGAGCATACCGAGAATAATGCCTGCTGCATGTGACCACGAATTCCAGAGTTCTTCCTTATGACTGAAGTAGATTTTCATACACTTTCCTTTTGTTTCCTCGCAAAGTTAGCGCAAAAATCCGATTAAGTGAAACAAATGGAAATTTATTTACATTTGTGAGCGTGAGGATTTTATATAAATCGAATACAATACAAGAATTGCAAAGATAAGAATTGCAATTCTAAGTTTACTTATTTTTATTATCGTCCTTGCATAGTTTCAGCAAGTCGTTCGGATACATATAGCTATTATGTCGTAGTTTGGAAAAACAGAAGCAGTTGTTTTGTTCAAAAACCCTGACCACCATCTCCGTGCAATACAGTGCTTTCGATGTGGAGTGGTCGAAATTGAAATCGAATGGCACCCTGTTCTTTACCAACGTCTCCACCGACTGTCGTATAGCGAGGGTGTCCACCGTGCAAGGTGCTTTTCGTGTGTATATGCAGTACGAGCCATTGTTGCGCAGGTACTCCTCTGGCGTTTCGAGTACGATCCTCTTTTTTACTGTCGACGCATGAGCCAACTTTACGCCCTCGGCATATCTGACGACTATTCCGCAATGAGAAGGTGTGGAGTCTGCCACCTCGAGAGAGAGCGACCCGGACAGGGTCCGTACGGCTACAGACTCCCACGAATCTCCTACGCTGAAGAAGACGTCGCCCGTCTCGAACGTAGATGTGTCGGGCTCAATGTATGCAGGGCGGTTCAGCCAGACGATGCCTATCCATACAATGAGGAACAAAAAGACGAAGGTGCATCCCCATCCAATGATGCGGAGGTAACTTCTTTTCTTTTTATCCATTTCGTTAAGCTTTTATTTTGTGAACATTTCGATGCGGCAAACGCTTGCGCCGAGCACGCCGGCAAGGATGTAGAGCCAGCAACCCCAAGCCGGTGAAACACCATTAGGCAGAACCACGGCAAAGAGGAGGCAGAGCACGATGCCTGCCAAGAAGCAGATAATGCAGAGGTTGTCTTTCAACATGCCCGTGAGTTTCGCGCTTATAGGCTTGCCTACTACAACGAGTAATGGGGCTAAGAGGATAAGCAGCGAGAGGAAACGGCTAAATCCGAGTCCGCTACCCTCAAACAATACTTTCAGTCCGTTGGCTTTTGCTTTGCCGAGAATGTCGATTACTGGGCAGAAGCCGTAGAATATGAGCATGAGTATTGCGAGACCAATAACAAGGGGTTCCTTGTATTGCTTAATCTGTTTTAATAAGTCGTCCATAGTGATTTCGGTTTTATTGTGAAGTATAAGTTTACGAGTTGATAGGCGACGAATGAGCAAGTATTTTCACTTGGTAATCGTTGCGTGATATTACCACGCTACGGCAACGTTGTTTGCGTAGCGTGGCAATATTGTTTGCGTAGCGTGGCAACGTTGTTTGCGTAGCGTGGCAATAACACCAAAGTTTTTGTGTTGTATTATTCTTTCACTTCCAGCTTGTAAGTCTTAGCAGTTTTGCTACCTTCGATGTCCGATTCTCCGAAGCGTACGGGGTCGAACTTTACGGGTGTGTTGGCTTTAATGAATGCCTTGCCGTTGACATCTTCTACGTCAACATAGCCTGCCTTCGTCTTGAACACCTCTTTGCCCTCAGCGTCGTAGCCTACGAGGTACACGGGGATGCTTTTTAGTACATAGTTTAATTCGGTTTGTGTGTCGGCTTTAGCAATGGCTGTGCCCTTGATGTTGAACTTCGGTTTAAGATCCGACTTGCTGAAGAACTCGTCAAACTCGAGCGACAGGGGTTCGGTAATGTTGAAGTTGCATTCCGCAATCTCAACAGGCTTGCCACTGAGTGCTTTTGCACTTTCCTCCATTTTCTCCTTCCACTTTGCAGTCATCTTCTCCGACTTCTCAATAAGAGCCTTCTTGTCTTCTGCCGTCTTGATGTTCTCCGCTTCTTTCTTGATCTTTGCCTTCTCCTCAACGAATTGAGCGTACTGGTCGGGGATTGCTCCCAACAAGTTGTTCTTGGACGAGCTGCCTCCCGAGCACGAGAACAACAGCGGCATAAACAAGGCAGCAACTGCCATCATTTTTAATATTTTCATAAGCTTTGTGTTAGTTAAATGATTAACGATTGTTTGTTTCGATTGCAAAGTTAAGCACAGAGCAGAATATCTCTGTTCTCAATCTCTCAAAATGTTGTTCACAAAGGGTAAAACGAGTTCGCAAAGCGTAAAAGAATCGTTAACAACTTTCCTAACACGTTGTGGTTTAGCTGGTTGCTTCGTTGCGATATTTTGTTGGCGAGGTGCCCATAATCTTGCTAAACACGCGAATAAACGACTGTGAGCTGTTAAATCCCGACTTCTCGGCTATCATCGTGATGTTCTCATTCGAGTGGAGAAGCAGGTTGCAGGCGTATTCTATACGGTATTTGTTGACATAATCGTAGAATGTACATTCGGCTTCTCGGTTGAAGAACGCGCTGACGTAGGTGCGGTTGGTGCCGGTGGCGGTGGCTATGTCCGACACTTTGAGGTTGGGGTTGAGGAAAATCTGCTCCTTGTCGAACAGTGTGCTTATCTGTTTGCCCACCTCCGACATTTCGCTTTCTGCTACCTCCGTATTCTCCAACACATCGTCGCTTGTGCTGTCGGAGAGCTCGCCCAACACCGACTCGTGCTTGTAGGTGTAGTAGGCGATGAACATCCACATCACTAACGTGCTTGTCATATACAATGCTTCGATGGCATAGTTCGCTTCCATGCAATCGATAATCCATATCACGAGGATGAAGAGGAACGAGAAGAAGATGGCGCGTAGCCAGCTCAGGTTGATGTTCTCGGTGTACGAGAAGCGTTGCTTCAGTTGGGCGTGGTATCGCGGAATGGCGAACGCTGCCCATACAGCGTAGCTCACGCCGTACACTGCAGCCTCAAGCACCTCGGCATAGTAGAACACTATGTCCTTCGTTATGGCGAAGAGCGTGAACGGTGCTATGAACAATAGTTCGTGGAAGATGATAGTGCGTAGGTTGAGCGTGGCTGGGCTGCATAGCTCGATGAGCACGAACGCGTATAGCGGCACAACAATCATGTCAGCTGCGGTTATAACCATCCAGTCGAGTTCGTCGAGTTCGGTGAACGGCTTGATGAAGAAGAGGTCTTTCAGACACTGCAAGCCGATGACGAACATCATCACCGCAACAAGACGCGAGAGTAGCTTCTTGTCCTTGCGGTAGAAGAGCCATGACATCATGAAGTAGAACATGACGCACAGTCCGTAGATGAAATAGATGGCGTATAACATATTGTTCAGGTGTGTTTATGTAGAATAACTCTCAGCCCTTGCGTCCGAAGTCGGCAGGCACTTCGCCCCACTTCTTCGTCTCCCACTTCACCACAGGGTTTTTTATCTGATGCGTGCGCAGCCATGTCTCGGCGCGTGCTATGATCTGGTAGAGTTGCTCGGTTTGTGGTGTGCGTTCGAGCTTCGTCTTGCACTGTCGCTTCTGCACCCACAGGATGGCGTTGTGCGAGTCGGAGTAGATGGTCTTGCCCTCTATGCCTTGTTTGTCGAGCAGGGCGAGAGCGTGTACTATGGCGAGAAATTCGCCTATGTTGTTCGTGCCGTGCATGGGTCCGAAGTGGAACACCTGCGCACCCGTCGCGAGGTCGATAGCCTGATATTCCATCGGACCGGGGTTGCCGGAGCAGGCTGCGTCAACAGCCCAAGCGTTCGCCGTCACTTCCATTGGGAGCGGCAGCACGGTGTCGTGACGGTAATCGGGAGGGTTTTGCATTGTCATACCATGAACATGATTATTACTTGCGCTATGATCACTCTGATGAACATGCCGAGCGGATATACCGAAGTGTACGCCACGGCAGCGCGTTCGCCCGGGATGGTGTCGTTGGCGTAGCTCAGTGCCATAGGGTTAGCCATTGCTCCGCAGAGCAGTCCGCAGATGGTGCCGAAGTCGAACTTGCGCGTTTTCAGTGCGATGGCACCCACGATGAGCAGCGGCAGCATGGTGAGTACTAAGCCGATGCCCACCCACATCAAGCCCTCGGGGCGGATGATGGTGCTGAGGAAGTCCTGACCGGCTACGAGTCCGAGGCAGGCGAGATAGAGCGACAGACCCATCTTGCGCAGCATCAGCGATGCCGAGCGCGTGGTGTAGGTGATGAGGTGTATGCGTGCGCCGAGTGAGCCGATGATGATACCCATGATGATTGGTCCGCCGGCGATGCCAAGCTTCACCGGTGCGCTCATGCCAGGTATGCTGATTGGTATCATGCCGAGTGCTAAGCCTAAGAGCAGTCCGAAGAAGATGGCACCGAGGTTGGGCTCGTTGAGCCCCGTCACGGCGTTGCCTAAGAACGCCTCAGCGTGGTTGATGTCCTCCGGTGTGCCCACGATGGTCACGCGGTCGCCATACTGCAGGTGGAGCGAGTCGGTAGCAAGCAGCTTGATGTCGCCACGCATCACTCGCGACACGTTCACGCCGTAGGTCTCGCGCATATGCAGCGAGCCGAGCGTTTTGCCGTTCAGACGGCTGCGGGTCACCACTATCACACGGCTCTCCACCGACGAGTCGATGGCGTTCCAGTCAATCTTGTCGCGGTTCCAGTCTTTCTCCACGTGTTCGCCGAAGAGGATGTTCATGGCTGCCACCTCGTCGCGGTTGGTCACCACGAGCACGTTGTCGCCATGTTGCATCACGGTCTGTGCCAACGGCACAATCACCTTGCCGTCGCGCCAGATGCGCGAGATGATGAAGTGGCGGTGGGTCGACTGCGATATCTGTGCTATCGTCTTGCCCGAGATGGCGGGGTTCACGCAGATAAACTGTCCGACGTATGTGCTGTCGTCGGCACTGCTGTTGCACTGCTGCAGGTCTTCTTTGCGCACAAACAACTTGCGCAGCAATATCATGGCGAAGATGACACCCACTACGCCTAACGGATAGGTCACGGCGCAGCCCAACGCCGCACCGCTGCTCGAGATGTGCTGTGTGGCAAGTGCTTGCTGCGCTGCACCGAGTGCTGGTGTGTTCGTCGTCGCTCCGCAGAGTATGCCCACCATGTCGGGGATGCTTATGGGCAGCACGAAGCACAGCGATAGTGCCATCACCGTGCCGAGCAGTATCACGCCCATGCTCCAGCCGTTGAGCGAAGCTCCGTCGTGGCGCATCATACCGATGAAGTTTGGTCCGACGTGCAGACCCAGGGCGTAGACGAAGATAGAGAGGCCGAAGGTCTCTGCAAAACTCACCATCTGTTCGTCGGCAGTGAAGTGGAGGCTGCCCGCCACGATGCCCATGAAGAACACGAACGCCACGCCGAGCGAGATGCCGCGAATGCGCAACTTGCCCAGTGCCATGCCCACGCTGATAATCAGCGCCAACACCACCAGCGTCTGTACTGCCGAGTGTATGGTGAAAAGACTGTCAATCCATTCCATTGTATCTTTATGTCATTTGTTTTAGAGTTTATTAGCTACCTTCAGGGGTGCCTTCAGGGGGTGCCTTCAGGGGGTGCACTTGTCTCAAGTGCACCAACGTAGCTCTACTGGTGCACTTCTTGCTCTGTTGGTGCCTTTAGGGGGTGCACTTGTCTCAAGTGCACCAACGTAGCTCTGTTGGCGCACTTCTTGCTCTGTTGGTGCAGTTTAGGGGTGCACTTCTTACTCTGTTGGTGCACTTGAGACAAGTGCACCCCCTAAAGCGCCCCCTAATGATTCTTTCTGCAAAGGTACTGCAAACCGCCGACTCCACAAAACAAAAGCAACAAAAAAGGCGCTGCCCATAGAGGGCAACGCCTTAATATTCATTTATATAAGCTATTCTGTTGCTTTGTAACTGTTTCGTCGATTACTTAACGAGCACCTTGCGTGTTGTGCCGTCAGACATCTTCAGGATGTTCACGCCCTTCACAGGAGCCGAAACCTGAACGCCGTTCACAGTGTAGCGAGCCACAACTGTAGCCTCAGTGCCAGTTGTTACGTCCTCGATACCGGTAGAACCAGTGACGCGAGCTCTGCCAGCATTGACGATAGCGCCGGTCTTCTTGTCGAGAAGCACTGCAACAACATAAACCTGATCAAGCTTGAGAGCCTTCTTCAGAGTTGTTTTTGTAGGCATCTTGAGCGTGTACTCTGAGCTTACAGTGCCGTTAGCAACGAGTGTCGGCAGGGTCGCCTTGTTTTTGTAGCTTACGTAAGAGCTTGAGATGAGCACATCGTTGTATGTCTCGTAATATGATGAACCCTTATCCCACAGGAACTGGATGTCCTCAGGCATACTTGACTTTGACTTGTATGGATTTCCTGCATGTCCCTTGCAGAAGTAGTTTTGCTGCTTCCATGAGGTTGTCTTGCCGGTTAGACCATCTGCTGTAAGCATGAATGCAATATCGTAGTCGCCTGCTACCAACGACTCTACTGAGGCTGTTGCGTTGACCTTTGTATCCTCATCTGCGAATGTACCGGCTACGGTTACTTCTGCCAGAGCAATTTCGTTCAGAGAAGCCTTGAGCACTGCTGGCATTTGCTCGTATGGATCCCAAAAATCATTTGAACGGTTTACCATACATTGTGGAAAATTCGTGAAACCCAAATCGTATGAGACATTGTACATCGGGTCCGTTGAGCTACGCTGGTGCAGAGCGATGCCGATGAACTGGTCGCCATAAAGATTATGCATGTTATGCATAACAACGTGACCTCTTGGACAGTATCCGCAATCAGTGCCGGTGCCCTCTTCTACTACAGATCTCTTCACGAACTCTCTTTCTACTGTATAGAGTGTGCCGGTAGCTGTCTTTGTTGCGTTTGCGTTCTCTACGCCGTTTACCTTTGTGATGGTGAGTGTAACAGTGCTTGTTCCAATCTTAGAGTCTGCTGCGAACGGAATCTCCACAGTGTGTGTGCCGCCTACGCCGTAGTCCTTGCCGAAGTCGAGGTGCTGCTCAGCGCCTGCCTTGCCGTCAAGAGCGATGGTGTAGTCGATGCTGCTGAGCTTTGAACCGAGATTGAAGAGGCTTACCGCTACGTTCTTTGTCTTGCCCTTTGTAACCACTACGTCACCGAAGTCGAGAGGCTGTACAGCGTTAGGTGCGAAGTCGCCCTCCACGATGAGCTGGATAGAGAGGCCGTAGCCACCGCTATTTATCTGATACCAGTTTTCGCCATTGCCGCCCTTTGAAGCGGGGATGTTGGCGAATACGTAAAACGGACCTTCAACCTTAGAACTTACGCCGATAGGGTAGTTGTTGCTCTTCTGCTTGTAGCAGTAGCCTACGAGCAGTGCTTCAAACGACGAGTTAATCTCCACCTTGTTGTCGAACATCACCTCATGCCATTCGCCTGTGTTTTTTGCACCTGCTGCAGATGTGACGCTCTTGTCTGAAGTTACAATGGCGGTGTTTTCAGTGATTGTACCATTATTTATCTTCACATTCTCTACAAATACACCGGTAGATGTTTCGCCCTGTCCCAGGTTGAAGCGCACACCGACAATCTTCTTGCCGTAATAGGGAACGAGGTCGTCTGCTGTAAGCACTATGGCTACCTTGTTGTTGCCGGTGATAGATGTTGCACCTAAGTAGTTGTCGCAATCGTCAGTGTTGAAGTAGCCTACGAGTCGCTGGTTGGCTGCAAGGTTAGCCTTTGCAGGAACCTTGTGTGCACCGAAAACCTCAGTTTGAACACCGAGCGGGCTCTGTAACTTTTCTACGGTGAGGTTTTGCGCGTTAGCAGTCACTGCTAACAGCATCGCAAAAGCAGAAAGCAAGATTTTCTTCATAATAATTTCCCTTTCTGAAAATGTAAAACTTATTTTTTTATTTGATGTATTTCACGGTCTTGCCGTTAGAGAGCTTCACGATGTTCAAGCCCTTCTGTGGAGCAGAGAGACGTGTGCCGTCGGCAGCATAGCGTGCTACGACTGTAGCGTTTGCGTTGCTGATGCCGTTGATGCCGGTAGACTTCTCGTTATACACGAACTTTACTGTTACGGTTGAGCTCTCGCCGACATTCTCAAAGCCGAAATGCTCTACGCCGAAATCGTCCTTGCCAAGAGACACCTTGCGACAAACTACCAATGTGAGCTTGGCTTTTGCCTCGCCGTACTTTGCCTTATAGGTTTCTTCGTCGGTGCCGATCATCCATTCGGTCTGAAGATCGTCGAGTTGCTCTACGAAACCGCCGTTAGACTCGTATGTTCCTTTCTTTATTGCGCTGCTACAGTTGCCAAGCAGACAGAAGGCGATGCTGCCGTGGTCAATCTCTTCTACGTCAACACGCAGCTTGACGCATAGCTTCTCTCCGTTCAGCTCAGTCTTTACGGGTTTAATCCACAGACCTGTCGGGATCTGCATGTTGTCTACTCCTTCTTCAGGATCTGTGTGGTCTTCAACGTCCGATTTTGTTATAACCGATCCGCTTGGTACAACTGTACCGTCTGCTGTAGCGAATTCAAACATGCCCTTAGTCTCCTGCGCAAACATTGACACTGCAGCGAAAAGAGCAACACAAAGTGTAAAGATTTTCTTCATATGATTCTATTTTAAAATTAGCGTTTAGGGGTAATACTGTATTGAAAGAATTATGAGGCTGTGTGTGCGACCGACGCATGCACACAGTCTCAAAAAATGCTATTCGGCAGCGGTTTCTGCGAAGACAGCCTTCTTAGTAACCTGCTGTACCTCGTTGTTGTCGTAAACGAAAGCCACTACCGATACCTTCTCAGCGTTCCACTTCTCAGGCAGCGTGTAGTCGTACTGCTTTTCTGTGGTCTCGCCCTCGTTCACGGTTACGTCCTCGCCCCAAGTGCCGTTGACAACATCGCGGAATACGTGGTTGTGTACATACTCTTTGTTGATTTTGCCATTGGGCATCTTCTGTTTAGCCACGATACCGTCCTCAATGAGCCACACCTGCAGCTTGCCTGTTGTTGTGCCGTCGGTGCCGAAAGCCTTTACGTCGATGGTGAGCTTGCGCGAAGCGGCATCGTAAACGTTGTTGGCGCTGAGCGAGAGCGTAGCCTTCTTCGAGATGAGCACACCTACGTATTTTGCCCATGTGTTATAGTCCTGGTTAGGAGCTGTGGCGCGGTTGAAGAGTGCCCACGGCTGTCCGAGCTTGCTCTGGCTGTCCCAGTGCTTGTAGTACTCGTCGCCGATTTCTGTTGCCAACGAGGTCTTGCCCTTTGATGCGAGCGGACCGCTGTGTATGCCCACTGCGATAACGTTCTTCTCGCCGTAAGTCTCAACGATATTGTTGATGGCGTTTGTGCCGTTAGGGCAGTTGATACACTCCTGGCCGGTGTAGTCTTCGATGAGCACTGCGCGTCCCACCTCAGCCGGCTTCACATAGATGAGTCGGTCGTTGGGATCGACTTCCTGACATGCCACTGTTGCGAAAATGGCGATGGCGCTTGCTGCGCCTAACAATATATTCTTCAGTTTCATAATAGTGGCTTTAGAAGTTATAATTGTAAGATACTGTTACACCCTTGCTTGCCGGCACGTAGCGACATACGCCGCCCGAGCAGTTGTAGCCTGCGCGTGTCTTGCCGTAGCCAACCTGCAGACGGTGTGCACCGTGAGTGAAGGTTACGGAGCCGTTGATGTAGTGCTCGGCATGTGTGCCCTTTGTCTCGTCGATGGAGCCGGTAGATGTATAGTAGTGCTCCGCACCGTTATACTGGTCGCTGATGGTGAACATGAAGTTAGGCAGAACAGAAAGCTCGAGCAGACCGAACCACCAGTCGCCCTGGTCGTCCTTTGTGTTCAGATACTGAGCCTCGCCGCGCAGTGTGATCTTCTTGTTGAAGCGGTACTTGCCTTCTGCCACGAAGATGTCAGAATGAATCATGCCGCCCTCGCCCTCAACAACGGTCTTGTTGTAATACTGGTTCATGTACATGAGGTTGAGTTTGAAGTCTTTGGTGAGCTTCTTCTCAATCTGCACGTTGATGTCCTGGTAGTACTTCTCACCGCTCTTCCAGAAAGGCGAACCGTAGCCGTCTGTGCCCGGTGTGCCACCGTTGTGTACGTTCTTCTCAATGGCGCGGATATGCGAGAAGTTGAGCTTCACGCTTGTACCGTACTTGCCGCCGAGGAATGTCTTGCGGTTGAACTTGTAGCCGAGCTCTGCCTGGTAAGCCCATTCACCGTTAGGCTGTGTGGCGTAAGGATAGAGCGAAGCTAAGGCGTATGTCTGCTGCATGGCGAACGCCGGCAGGTGGTTGATGAAGCCTGCCGTACCGCTTTCTGTGCGGCGTGATCGGAAGTTCATGTTGTCCGAACGCTTTGCCTGCAAGAGGATACTCATGCCGCGCTGCGAGTAGGACGTAGAGAGCATCGTCACGTAGCCCTTGCGGTAGATATACGGGAAGTTCTTGTCGAACGTAGGATCTTCAGTCTTCTGTGCATACTCGCCGAGCACGCTGAAGCCGCCCTTCTGGAAGTTGGCACGTACGTCGAAGGCGTTGGTGTTCTCAACGAAGCGCAACTTGTGTGTGGCATCGGCAAAAACGTCCTCCTTCTGGTGCTGGTGGTTGACAACCCATGATGCACCGAGCGTGAGGTTTGTGCCCGACTGCTGCATCTTCTGCGACCACTCAGACACGCTGAGCTCGAGGTCGGCACCACCGATGAGCGACTGTGTGTCCCAGTAGCGACGTTGTGTGCCTACGATCACCTTTGCCTGCACACCCTTGAACGGGCGCACCATTACGCGGCCACCGAGCAGCGAGTTGTCGATGCCGAGCGAACGCTCCTCGTATGTGCGGAGGATGAAGCCCGAGCCGAACTGCTCGTAGAAGTTACCGAGTGTGAGTTCGGCGTTCTTCAGTTTGCCCTTGATGTAATAAAACGGCACACCCCAGCCTTTGAAGTCCTTGTCAAAGCCTGGGAGCGGATGGTCGAGATATTCGAGACGCACACCAGCGTCTACATACTTGGAGAGGGCGTGAACCTCGGCGTAGGTGTTGTTGAGCACTTTATCGTCATAGGTTCCCGTACCAATCTTGTTGTCTTCCTGCGGAACGAGGAAGTCGGTCTGCAAGCTACCCGTAATCTGTACGTCGTAGTCCTTAGCGACCTTTATTGTTTGTGCGCTCGCTGTGGCTGCCGACAGAGTGAGGGCAGCAAGAGCGAGCGTAAGCTTTTTGTTCATATTAATGTTGTTAGGGTTGTCGGTGAGAGTGATAACTGCGAACTCGTCAACATGTCAACATATCAACATGTCAACTCGTTTACTTGTTCACAAGCTTGCGTACTTCCTCGATGAGTTCTTCCTCAGCACCCTCGGTATAGCCGTTGTGCTTAGACACAATCTTGCCGTTGCCGTCGCATACGATTACGTAAGGGATGGTCTGAATGCCGAGTGCGCGCTTGAAGTCGCTATTCGGGTCGAGGAGCACCTCGTACTGCCAGCCGTGGTTGTCAACGAGTGGCTTCACCTTGTTAATATTCTGAGCCTGGTCGATAGATACGGCTATTACCTTCACGCCAGTCTCCTCCTGCCACTCCTCATAAACCTCGCTGATGGCTGTGAGCTCGCGGTTGCAAGGCTTGCACCATGTAGCAAAGAAGTCGATGATGAACGGCTTGCCGTTGTTTGAGAGTGTGTCGGTAGACACTGACTTGCCGTCGATGCTCTTAAGCATCACTTTCGGCAGCTGTGCGCTTGCTGTGGTAACGATACCAAGCAAAAGCAGTGTTGCAAGTAATAATTTCTTCATAGTCGTAAGTATTTTGTTGCAAAATTAAATAAAAACCCTTTTGCATGTGCATTACAAGGGTTAATTTTGTATAAAAGTGGCATTTTGAAACACACACACCTTTTTGTTTTTCTATTTGTTTATGAGTTTATATGTGGTGCTCTTGCCGTTTGTTAGTTTTATATTTACCACCACCGCTTGCGTGTTGGTAGTAAATACAGGTATGTATGCTTCGCGTTTTCCACTGAGCTGCTGACTAAATATGTTGCGTCCGTTGATGGTACAGATATGTATGGTGTTGATACCTATGTCGGAGCGTGCGATGAGAGCACCGTTCTCCAGGGTGAGCACTACTGCCTTATTGCTATTGTCAGCTATGGTGTGAACGTCGGTTATAACGGGTTTGCCCGTACTCTCGTCGGCATCTTCTATAGCTTCGTAGATGGCTGGTGTTGTGTTGCCCGTCCATGCTATCTGTAGAGCTACCGGCTTTGTGTTGGCATCGAAGCTGAATGTCACTACACCGTTTTTGCTTTCAGGAGTAATGGGCTTCCATGTGTTGCCGTTCTGTGTGAGCGAGTAGGTTGCGTTTTGCATAGTTGTGTCGTCGCAGAAGAGTGTGAGGCTCTTGGCTTTTGCCACGTTGAGGAAGCGATATACGAACTTGCTGCCGTCGGCGGTTGTAGGGAGGTTGGTGCTGGTGAAGGTGGTGGCGTCGGCATCGGTTGCTGCCTCTACATTATTTCCCTCAGCGTCGCTCATCGGTGTGAGTACCGGTGCAGGTAGTCCGTTGATTTCTATCTCGTGCAGGCGCATCCACTTGGGTTGTCCCCAGATGGCTGTAATCTTCAGGCGTACGTATTTTGCTTCTATTTTTATCGGGTTGAAGTTGTGGTCGGTGGGCACAAAGTCGAGTGCCATCACGTCGGTGCCTGCCTCTGGCTCTGTAGCCACATAGAAGTTCTGCTGTAGCGACATGTCGTACTCACGTGTTTGAGTTCCCTTGACGGTGAGGTCGGTCCAGTTGTGGTTGTCTGTCGACACACTGAGGAGTGCTGTCTTGGGATAATCGCCGTTGGTGGTGCCCATGCAGATGCGTACGTTCTCTATAGTTGTTGGTTCGTAGAGTTCGAGTGTATAGGTGTCACCTACCACCATGTCGCGGTTCAGGCAGGTATAGGTGGTGTAGTCGCCGTCGGTCATCAGTTGTGCCGTGTGGTTGTTCCAATAGTTGTAGGCTGGTGGAGTTATGCTTCTCACTTCCTCTGGCGTGTTGTTGTAGACGAAGAGTTGTACGGATGCTGCGTCGAGCGTCAGGTTTTTCTGTTTGTTGCTCACGTTGAGCACCACTATGTAGTGTACGTACTCGTCGGTTGTAACGTTATTTGTCTCCATCTCATTCCATGTCTTGCCGTCGGTGCTATACATGAACTTATAGTCGGTATCGGCGAAGAGTTTAGAGGCAATGGTTATCTGTTTGAGCTGCACGGGCTGGGCAAGTGCTATACCGGCGTAGCCGCCTTCGGGGAGCGTAGCTGATCCCTTTAGTGATATACACTCGTCGCTCTGGCTCAGGTTGAGTTGTGTGCTCTCGGCGTTGGTCAGGACGGTGTTCTTATTGGTTGTGGTAGGGAAGAGTTGATTGGATATGTGCTTGCTGAGGTAGGTGGTAACAAAGGGTGTGAGGTAGCGCCATGAGGCGTGAGTGAGTCGCTGGTCGGTGCTGATTTCGTCGCTACCAAAACCCGACATGTGGTTTGTCATATAGTCGGGCGACGAGGTGAGCGTGTTTGCAAGTTTCACGCTGGGCAGGTAATCGGCCCATGCCTCTATGATGTTGTCGGCTTTCTGCGATGCTATGAAGCCCTTTGTGGCAGCTGCCATGGCGCGCAGACGCAGTACCCATGGGCGTATGTCGACGTAGAGCAGACTGTCGCTCGTCACTTTCGAGTGCTCCATAGTGGTGAGCACGTCGCAGTTGTCCACAATCTGTGTCATCAGCGCAGTCAGTTGGTCGTTCTTCGGGTTGCGCTTATATGCTTCTATCGCTGTGTTGAGTGCCGTTGGGTCGTTCTTGCTCAGATATGGAGCGAGGAAGCGATAGGCATTCTGTAGTTCGGTGCGACCTGGAAAGAGGGCTCTGAACGATGCTTCCCATGAAGCGTTGTTGTCGAAACCGCGGTTGTTCCAACTGTAGTCGCCTGCCGAGAACACAGCGGTGCGTGCTGCCGATCCCTGCTCCATAGGGTTGCAGAGGATGCCCTGATTGCTTGCTGTTAGCTCGGTTTCCAGGCGTGCGTTGTTGTCTACGTTCGGCATGTCGAAGAAGTTGGAGCGCATATCGAGCGGGTATATCTCGCTCGGTCCGCTGCCGTTGTCGTTGCACGGGTAGTTCCACCACCAAATGACGTTACGTCCGAACTGATACTGTACAGTATTCAGATCGTAGTTGTTGGGCACAGACCATACGCCGCCACCAGTGTAATAGATGGTGACATCCTTCGGGATGCTGGAGAGTGCTTTGAAGAACTGATTGAACTGCCATTGTGATGCAGCGTAGTTGCGACAGTAGATTTGTGGCGTGAAGCGCAGTGGTTTTACGATGTCGGTAGGGCTGGTGCGATTGGTGTTCCATCGGCTCTCTATGCTGCGCTGTATGTCAGCGATGCGTGAGGCGGTGAGGTTCATGTCGTTCTGATTCTCGGGTCTGTTCACGTCGTCGGCAAAGACTGCAAACTGGCGGAAACCTAAGGTGTGCATCTTCGCGAACTTACCCATTATCTTCTCTACTACACCGTTGTCGTTGAGCAAGTCGTCGCCTGGGTGTATCGCCCACACCACGCTCACCTTGGTTTGGTGTGCCACGTCGGTGAATTCGCGTAAATCCTGCTGTGTCACGAAGCCCGACTTGCGTTGTGCTTCTGTTAGCTCTGTAGGATATGCCTCTGTCCATTTGCCCGAGTGGTATACGTCGCTCTTTGGTCCGTATACGTAGCAGTTCATCTTGTTGCGCATCATAAAGCGTAGTAAGTCCTTGCGCACCTCGCTGGAGTAGGGTTTTCCATAAAAACCTTCAATGATGCCACGCTCCTTAAGGTCGGCGTAGTCGCTGATAGTGACGGTGGGCATCTGCTTTGTTTCGGCATCGAGCATCTGTTCGAGCGAGGCGAGACCCATGAATGTGGCATCGGTATTCTCGCCGATGATGATGAGCTGAGCTACTCCGTCGTGTGCATTGGTGAGCGAGAGTACGTGGCGGTCGAACTTGCCGCTCTTGGTGAGTACGCTGAGGTTGAGTTGGAGCTTTGTAGCAGCCGCTTTTGTCAAGCCGTTGCCTGAAGCTACGCCGAGGTATATGTTCGAGAGAGTGTTCGATTCGGTGGTTGAGATGGTAGCTGTGAAGCCATGCTCTGCGAGAATGGTCTGAGCACGCTGACGTGTGTATGTGTCAATTGCATCGTCGCATACTATATTTACGTTCTTTGTGAACGCTACCTTGCTGCCCTTGCCCGCAGTCTGTGTGTGCGGAATGGGATAAATGGTGTATTGTGCGCTCGCAGTGAATGGGAAGAATAAGGTGGCGAGGGCAAGAAGTTGGGTCTTAAATAGGTTCATAGTTGTTAGGTGTATAGGGGTAAATAGTTTGGTGCAGTTGAGATAACTGCACCAAACTTTATTGTTATGTATCTCCGAAGGCTGCCGCTTCTGCAGCAGCGATGATTTCCTCTCGAGTCTGTTCCTTAGCCGAGATATGGCTGAGGTCGAAGTCTTCGTCAGAGAGGTTGAGGTCGGCTGAAGTCAGTTTTGAAGAAACGGGCTCTACGGATTTTGTTGCCTCTGTTTTCGTGGCTGTAGCTGCTTCGGCTGCTTCGTCTTTGCGGTACATAGGTGAGCGGCGGTTGCGCTTAGCCTTGGGATTATTAGAGTCATTAGAATCTATAGAATCACTAGAGTTTCTAGAATCACTAGAGCGTCTAGAATCACTAGAATTTCTAGAACTTATAGAACCTCTATAATCACTATCTGAATTAGAACCATTTGAAGCACCAGAGTCTTCTGCCTCTACCTCCATTCCTGAGCTTACTATGATAAAATCGTCTGGTTGTTCTGTCGACGGTACGTTCTCCACTGGTTCCTCCTCCATCTTTGTGCGATTGGTCTTAGCAGCGAACACTTGGTCGATGAACTGCGGTTCGCGGCGGAGCTTCTCCAGAGTTAGCTTCGAGGCGAGCTGCTGGCTTTCCTTCTTACTATATCCCTTGCCGTCGCAGCCTTCCACGCCTTCGAGCATCACACGATAGATGAACACGGGTGAACCTGTCTTATCTTTCTCCTCCAGAATCGACTTGAAGTCGATGCGCACACGGTTCTTCTGACTCCATTCGATGAGCTTGCTCTTGAAGTTCACTTCCTTATAAGCAACCTTGTCGATGTTTATCATTTGTGTCAGTATTCGTTTGCGCATGAACTTCATGCAGGCATCGTAGCCGCGGTCGAGGTATATGGCTCCTACGAGAGCCTCGAAAGCGTTGCCGCCCATGTATGAGTTGTGCGATTGTGAGCGTCCGCTTGAGAGGATGAGTTGGTTGATGCCCATCTCCTGTGCCAGTCGGTTGAGCGTGTCGCGCTGTACGAGTTTTGAGCGAGTGTTGGTGAGGAAGCCCTCGCGTTTGCCAGGGAAGTGGCGGTAGACAATGTCGCCAACGGTAGCGTCGAGCACGGCATCGCCGAGGAACTCCAGTCGCTCGTTGTTCACGGGCTTGCCCTTCGCATTGCGCTTGTACATGCTCTTGTGCATCAGCGCGAGTTTGTAATAGCTAATGTCGTGTGGGTAGAAGCCTATGATTTTGCGTAAAGACAAATAAAGCTCCTTGTCCTTGCGGAAAGGGAGCTTCATTCTGTCGATGAGATTACTCAGCATATTTCTTGAATATTACACATGCGTTGTGTCCACCGAAACCGAACGTGTTGCTCAGTGCTGCACGTACCTCGCGCTTCTCAGCCTTGTTGAACGTGTAGTTGAGTGTATAGTCGATTTCTGGGTCCTCGTCGCCTTCAACGTGGTTGATAGTTGGCGGGATGATGTCGTTCTTCACTGCGAGCACTGATGCGAGTGCCTCGACAGCTCCGGCAGCACCGAGGAGGTGACCAGTCATTGATTTTGTTGAACTGATGTTGAGCTTGTAAGCTGCTTCGCCGAACACCTGCTTGATTGCCTTTGCCTCAGAGATGTCGCCTACAGGTGTTGATGTACCGTGTACGTTGATGTAGTCGATATCCTCTGGCTTCATGCCTGCGTCCTCGAGTGCGTTCTGCATAACGAGGCAAGCACCGAGTCCTTCTGGGTGTGATGCTGTGATGTGGTGTGCGTCGGCAGACATGCCTTCGCCAACCATCTCGGCGTATATCTTCGCTCCGCGTGCCTTAGCGTGCTCCAGCTCCTCGAGGACCAGCACGCCGCTGCCCTCGCCCATGACGAAGCCGCCGCGTCGTGCGTCAAAGGGTAGGCTGGCCGCGTCGGGGTCGGTAGAGGTGGAAAGGGCCTTCATGCTGGTAAAGCCGCCGATGCCCAGCGGGCTGATGCAGCTCTCGGCACCGCCGCAGACCATGGCGTCCTCGTAGCCGTCGCGGATGCGGTGGAAGGCATCGCCCACGGCGTTGGTGCCGCCGGCGCAGGCCGTGACCGGGCAGGTGCACATGCCCTTCAGGCCGAAGCGGATGGCCACCTGGGCCGCCGCCATGTTGGCAATGGACATGGGCACGAAGTAGGGGCTGACCTTCTCCATGCCTTTTTCCTCGCCGCGGGTGTGCTGCTCCTCGATGGTGGGCAGCCCGCCGATGCCGCTGGACAGGATGACGCCGGTGGTTTTGGCGTTGGCTTCGGTATCAAGGCCGCTGTCCTGGATGGCTTCGGTTGCGGCAGCCAGTGCCAGCAGGGTAAAGCGGGCCATCTTGCGCAGCTCTTTTTTGTCCACGATCGCTTCCGGGTCAAAGCCCTTCACCTCAGCCGCCAGTTTGCACTTGAACCCAGCGGTATCGAACTGGGTGATGGGGGCAATGCCGCACTGTCCGGCCTTTGCGGCGGCCCAGCTCTCGGCCACGGTGTTGCCCAGCGGGTTCACAGTGCCCAGACCGGTAACGACCACTCTGCGTTTTTCCATGAAAACGTTCTCCTTTACATTGCCATGCCGCCGTCCACACAGAGCACCTGCCCGGTGAGATAGCTGCTTTGTTCTGCGGCAAAAAATGCCGCGGCGTTTGCCACGTCCTCCGGCTTTCCGGCCCGGCCCGCCGGGATGCTGTGCAGCATTCCGGTGCGGACGGCTTCCGGCAGGGCGGCGGTCATATCGGTCTCGATCAGGCCGGGGGCCACGGCATTTACCGTGATGTTCCGGCCTGCCAGCTCCTTGGCCAGGCTCTTGGTCAGGCCGATGAGCCCCGCCTTGCTGGCGGCGTAGTTGGCCTGACCGGCGTTGCCCCGCAGGGCCACCACGCTGGACAGGTTGATGATGCGGCCATGCCGCTGGCGCACCATGCGGCGGGCGGCCTCTTTGCAGCAGAGGAATGCACCCTTGAGGTTTGCGTTCAGCACGGCGTCAAAATCGGCCTCAGACATGCGCAGGAGCAGACCGTCACGGGTGATGCCCGCGTTGTTCACCAGCACATCCACCCGGCCAAAGGCGTTGACCGCCGCGTCAAACAGTGTTTTGCAGCCCTCAGCGGTGGAAACATCGGCCTGTACGGCCACGGCGTCCACGCCCTCGGCGCGGCAGAGCGCTGCCGTCTGCTCCGCAGGCTCTGCGCCGTGGCAGTAGTTGACCACCACGTTGCAGCCCTGCTTTGCCAGTGCCACACACACCGCCCGGCCGATCCCCCGGCTGCCGCCGGTGACCACCGCCGCGCGGGTCACAGTCTCTTCGCTCATGCTTCGTCCCTCCATGCGGCCAGCGCGGCGTCCAGCTGCTCCGGTGTCTCCACCGAAGCGCACGGCACGCCGGGCAGGGTCTTTTTCACAAAGCCGGACAGGGCACTGCCGGGGCCGACTTCCAGAATGTGGTCCACACCCAGTTCGCCCAGGCGGCGCAGGGTGTCCTCCATGTAAACACTGCTCTGCACCTGGCGCACCAGCAGCGCCGGGATGGTGTCCGCGTCGGCCTTTTCACGGCCCAGACAGTTGAACAGCACCGGGATCCGCATCTCACGGAACCGCTCGGTCTTGAACCGTTCGGCGAGGGCATCTCCGGCGGGGGCCATCAGCCGGGTGTGGAAGGGGCCGCTCACCTTCAGCGGAAGGCAGCGGCGGGCACCGGCGGCTTTGGCCAGCTCCGCAGCTTTGTCCACAGCGGCCTTCTCGCCGCCGATGACCAGCTGGCCGCAGAGTTCCAGACGGTCTGCGCCGCCCCGGCAGGCGGCCAGAGCGGAGGCATAGGAATCCACGCAGCCTTCAATCAAGGGGGCGCAGGGAGTGGGGGTTGTCATGTGGGTTGTCCTCCTTTGGGGGGAGATCGGGGAGCGGGGATCAGGCATTTTCCAGCTCCCGGGCCAGGTAATAGAGGGTGGACACGGCGGCCCCGGTGGCGCCGGGGGTCTGGTGCTGCCAGGTGATGCCGGTGTTGTTGTCCGCCGTGCCGGCGATATCCAGGTGGAGCCAGGGAAGCCCCTGGGTGAAGTGCTTCAGGAAAAGCCCGGCGGTGATGGCGCCGCAGCCGTCCTTGCTGGTGTTGCGGACGTCGGCATAGTCGCTGCGGATCAGGTCCTCGTACTCCGGGAAGTCCGGCATGCGCCAGAACCGCTCGCCGGAGTGCCCGGCGGCCCGGGTCAGGCAGCCGTACCAGCCGTCATCGGAGGCCATGACGCCGGTGGTCACATAGCCCAGCATGGCGTACACGGCTCCCGTGAGGGTGGCGATATCCACCAGGTGGGTGCAGCCCTCCCGGCGGATGGCCCAGGTGAGGCCGTCAGCCAGGATCAGGCGGCCCTCGGCATCGGCGTTGAGGATCTCCACGGTCTGGCCGGAAAAGAGGGTGATCCGGTCGCCGGGGAGCATGCTGGTGGGGGAGATGCGGTTTTCACAGGTGGGGATCACCGCCGTGACGTTGACCCGGACTCCG
>ERZ1108170.795-NODE-795-length-23620-cov-22.333291_pt1 | contig 23620 bp, 23 predicted proteins | sample MGYA00403705_ERZ1108170 | MGnify/ENA primary metagenome ERZ1108170 (study PRJEB35170, sample SAMEA104062422) | human gut metagenome | biome: human gut; feature: human-associated habitat; material: faeces | place: Denmark | collected 2012-06-15 ...
GTTCTCACAAAGAACTCGACTTGACCGACCAGTATGCAGTAGAGAAGTTCTTTGATGAGGAGAAGCCGGATGCAGTAGTTCTGGCTGCTGCCTTCGTGGGCGGTATCATGGCGAATTCATTGTATCGTGCCGACTTCATCATGCAGAACATGAAGATGCAGTGCAACGTGATCAGCAATGCTTATTCTCATGGCGTGAAGAAGCTCCTCTTCCTGGGCTCTACCTGCATCTATCCAAAGAATGCACCTCAGCCTATGAGTGAGGATGTGCTTCTTACTTCTCCTTTGGAATATACCAACGAGGAATATGCCATCGCTAAGATTGCCGGACTGAAGATGTGCGAGAGCTACAACCTTCAGTATGGTACCAATTATATCGCAGTGATGCCAACCAACCTCTATGGTCCTAACGATAACTTCCATTTGGAGAACAGCCACGTAATGCCTGCGATGATGCGCAAGATTTATCTTGCCAAGCTCATTCACGATGGCGACTGGCACAGCATCGAGGTAGATATGAACAAGCGCCCTATCAACCCTACTGATAAGCTTCGCGAAATCATAGGCGATGGTAATGTGGATGGTAGCAATACACACGAGCGCATTTTGAAGGCACTGGAGTTCTATGGCATCTACGACAACAAGGTGGTGCTTTGGGGAACAGGTAAGCCATTGCGCGAGTTCCTCTGGAGCGAAGATATGGCTGATGCCAGCGTTCATGTGCTCCTGAATGTAGATTTCAAGGATATCATCGGTATCGAGAAATACAGCTCTGTATTCTATGGTGCCAAGGTAGATGGTGCTGTGGATAGAAACAACTCTGAGGGCCGTGGTGGCGCTATCCCATCTCTCGGTGAGATTCGTAACTGCCACATCAACGTGGGTACCGGTAAGGAACTCACTATCCGTGAACTTTCAGAGCTTGTAGTAAAGGCTGTAGGTTTCGAAGGTGAGGTGGAGTTTGATGCTAGCAAGCCTGATGGAACCCCAAGAAAGCTCATCTCTGTAGATAAGCTTCACAGTCTTGGCTGGACGCACAAGGTAGAAATCAAGGATGGTGTGAAGAAACTCTTCGATTGGTATCAGGAGAGTTTGGAAAATATGAATTAAAATAATTAGTTTGATAGCAAATAAGATAGAATGACTATGCAGCGTTTAGAATGGATAGATAGAATGAGGGGATTAGCTATTCTCTCTGTTGTTGTACAGCATTTGACTACTTCTTTTAGTAATGAATTTGTGTACCACAAAATTATAGGAATATCTAATATGGGACTATTTTTCTTTATTAGTGGTTATTTGATGGTAATTACGTCAAAATGGTCGGGATTTAAAGACTCGATGAATTTCATAATTAAGAAAATCAGAACTCTTATATTTCCTTTAATTTCTTGGGGTATATTATTGCCAGCTTTTGTTTTTCAAAATAACTGGCATACCGTTTCTTGGGAAAGTTTTGTTTCAGAATGGAAAGATCCTCATCTTTGGTTTTTGCTAACGTTGTTTGGATATTCTATTTTGTTTGCCATCCATAGATTTGTAAAAGTTAGGCTTCGTTGCTATAATGTTATGTATGGGGGGGCACTTTTAGTAGTATTCCAGATAGCTTTACTGTTGATTTGGAAAATGAGTGGCGATTTTAAACTGGCAACGTTATATTGGATCTATTTTGCAAGTGGTATCATAATTGCCGAATGTAAATGGGAGAGATTTTTGGAAAACAAATATCTTCTATCAGGAAGTTTTGTAATTTTATTGCTCGTTGTTTGCTTCTGGACATCAGGAGCAACGTCAGTAAAGAATATTGCTGTCAAGATTATCTGCACATATTCTATTATATTGCTTGTGTATAATATTTCTAAAAATATGCAATTTTATAGATATATAGATAAGTTTTTTCAGCTTTGTGGTAGGGAAAGTATAGCGATATATGCTGTGCATTGGTTATTTCTTAAAATGGTAATTGCACCTGTTTTATTACCTCAAAACGAATTGATTGGTTTAGGAATAACTTCAGTTTTTGCAGTTTTGGTATCAATCATATGTATTTATATACATAGACTTATCAAAATGCTACCAATAGTCAAATTAATATTATTTGGAGAAAAATAAGAAATGGCAAAATGAGAAATGAAGCTCTTTGTTAGGTTTCATAAGAGCTTATGATAATTAAGGACAGTCTTTGACGGTTATAGTAAAGACAGAAAGCAATTTTATATTTATATATAATATATATCACAAATGGTAAATGGAGTAATTTACAATTCGGAACTCTTTATTCAAAGATACTAATTTATTAATAGTTCGGTAAAAAGTTTGTTAGTTGTGTTTGTTGTATATATTTTTTTTACACACATAAACTTACATATAATGAATTACAGATTATTGAAGCAAGTTTTAAAAGATGGATTACGAGGCATAAGAATGTGCTTTTTTTCATCTCGAAAAGATAAGTATGGAAGTATTCATCCTTCCGTAATTGTATATCAGCCCTTTATGGGAGTTAAGGAAAATATGTTTCTTGATAAAGGATGCGTTATTCATGAGTATGCACGTATATTGGCTCATAAAGGTAAGTTTGTTATGAAACGTAATTGTGTTGCAGCAACAGGTTTGACGGTGATAGCACAGAATCATGATAATAATAATATCGGAGACATTCCGGGGGGGCGAAATTGGGGGCATGAAATACCTAATGATGTTATCTGCGATGAAGATGTGTGGATTGGGGCTAATGTTACATTATGTCCAGGTACTCATATAGGAAGAGGATGCGTTGTTGCTGCAGGTGCAGTTTGCGTAAGGACTAAAGAATATCCCCCTTATTCTGTTATTGGTGGAAATCCTGCACATTTTATAAAATGGAGATTCACTTTAGAAGAACAAATAGAACATGAAAAGAAGGTATTTTTAGATAATGAACGTTTGCCTGAAGAAAAATTAAGGAATAACTATTTTAATTTTAAGATAAAGCAAAAGTAATGTCAACATCTACAAGAATATTAAAGAATACAGGTTATTTATATATAAAAATGGCTATAACTGTATTCATATCTTTATATACAACACGATTAGTTTTGAATGCTCTTGGGGCGTCCGATTTTGGTGTCTTTGGTGTTGTTGGTGGAGTAATAACAATGTTGGGCTTCCTAAATGGAGCCATGTCTAGTGCTACACAACGATACATGAGCTATAGTGAAGGCGAAAGAAATAAAGAGAGGCAGAAATATATATTCAATAATAGTTTGGTATTGCATTGGGGAATAGCAATCTTGGTCGGAGTCATGCTGGAAGTGGCAGCATTGTTATTCTTTAATGGTATACTTAATATAGATCCTACTCGCATTGTGGCTGCAAAATGGGTATATCATTTTATGGTGATAAGTACTTTGTTTACGGTTATAAGTGTGCCTTATGATGCAGCTATCAATGCTCATGAAAATATGTTGTTTTATTCAATTCTAGGAGTACTTGAGTCTATTTTGAAATTGGTAGTAGCATTCTATGTCGTTTATACATCTTATGATAAATTAATTGTTTAAGTAGGTGTTCAAAATTAATCGCATATATGAATCTTATAAAAAAGGTTATGCTTTCAAATGCCTCTACGCCCTCTTTTGGCCTGTATGCCCAGCTCTCATCGGTCGTGTAGCCCGTACACTCCCTCTTCGGAGCTGGACATACAGACCAAAATATGGCATAGAATCATTTAAATTAATTTTGAACACCTACTTATGGTCTTTTGATGTCTTTGATAGCCGTTATATTGCTGATAGTAAGACAGGTTTATTGTCTGCTAAAATATGATGAGTGTAGAATGTGTATTCGAAAATATTATTCTCTTTCTGTTATTCGTGAATTGACTGGCTTTGCCGGATGGAATTTTATAGGTGCAGCAGGTTCTTTAATAGGTAATTGTGGAGCGAATGTAGTTGTAAATCACTATTTTGGTACATCAGTTAATGCGGCCCAAAATGTAGGAAGTCAATTGCGTGGGCAAATGATGGCCTTTTCAAATAATATGCTAAAAGCATTAAATCCTGTAATAGTTAAAAAAGAAGGAGCTGGTGATCGTGCTTCTATGTTGAAATTTTCGATGACAGGAAGTAAATTGTCATTTCTTATATTTGCAGTATTGGCGATACCGTTCATAGTGGAAACTCCCTACATTCTTCGTCTATGGTTAAAGAATGTACCAGATTGGACTATTTGTTTTTCTCGTTTCCAAATGATAATTGCATTAATGGAGCAATTAACAATAACATTGGGAACAACGCTTGGAGCAGCGGGAAAAATTAAAGAATTTAATATCTTTGGTAGTGTGGCACGTTTTGTACCATTATTCCTTTATATTGCGATTTTTGCATGTGGGGCACAACCATATTGGATATATCTGATAATACTTATTAATTCTGGTCTGATAATAAATGCGTACACTATTTATCAGTGTAAGAAGTTCTGCGGGCTTTCTTTAGAAGAATTTGGGATGTCTGTATTGTTCCCATGTTGTTTTTGCTCAATATTTGCGTATATACTAGGTAGCGTTCCTTCTTTGTTTATGGACGAAACAATATACCGTTTATTGATTTCGTGTTCAGTTACACTTATTGTGTATTTTGCTGTGACTTACTTTGTTGGCTTTAATAGGGAAGAAAAGATACTGATACGTAATTTGTTTAACAAAATATTAACTAAGATAAAATTATGAGTAGTTTTTCGATATTTGTAAGTTCTTCTGATAATTATTCAGATATTTGGGATGTTTTTTTCGATATGTTCAAGAAAATGTGGCCGGAATATAATGGTCAGATATATTTGCAGACTCAAGAAAAAGAATATCAGCATGAAGGCTTGAATATTGTTTGTACAAAGGTTGGCAAGCAGAATGGTTTTGGTGAAACATTCAGGGCTGGCCTTGATAAAATAAAAGATGACAACTTTTTATTTATCATGATTGATTATCTATTTATGGGTAAGGTGGATGATCAGAAAATGGAAGAATATTATGACTTCTTTAAGACGCATGATGTTGACTCTTTGCGGCTTATAGAAGAAAATTTCACCAATTTTAAGGATACGGAGAATGCTGCTATCAAGCAATGTTTGCCTCCAGCTCCCCATCGCTTTTTCTCGTATCAATTGGCTTTCTGGCGTAAAGATATTTTTAAGTTAATGGCCTTGCCTCATGAGACTCCATGGTCATCAGAATATTATGGCGATAAGCGTGCTCATTTGTTACATTTGAAGTTATATTCTATCAAGAATAATAGTTTGATGCCTATTATTTATGATGGTAGAGGTTGTCTTCATAGAGGCAAATGGCTGGATAATGCTGTAGAGTTTTTGCAGAAAGAACATTATCCTGTAGATTTCTCCAAGAGAGGTTATTATGATAATGATTATCAAAAGTCACATTGGGCTGTATCGTGGATGATAAAGCGAGATGGTCTGAAAGGCAGCTATTGGGATTTATTATTACGTAAATTAAAACTAAGATAAAATGAATTTAGCAGAGTTTAAATATAAAGCTGAGCGTAAGTTATATGGATATTACTATAACAGAATCCATAAAGAACCATTTTTGAAGTATTGTTCGCATTATGCTTCTTATCGCCATTCATTAAAGCATGTTGGTAATGGCTCATGTACTAATTATATTGCTGCTCGTCCGAATCCTGGTGCAGGTATAGGACATCAGATGGCAAATTGGATGGCTGGATATCATTTGGCTAAAGCTTTAAGCTTAAAATTTGCCAATATTCCATTCTCTCGTTATCATCATCCATGGGTTCCTACCCCTTGGAATGACTTCTTGGGATTTGGTGAGAATGAAGCAAGTTATAAAGATTTAATAAAGAGTGGTTATAAAAAGGTTCTGTTGCCTCAATTTAATGAATTGGATTCTGAACAGTTTGAGGTTATTCGAAAGATAGTAGAGTCTTATTCTGACCAAAAAGTTGTTTTTCTCTGTGAGCAGGATCAATTTTATCGTGACTTGAATACATTGATTCCAGATTTGCAGCAGAAATTTTATTCAGCAACAGCAAGAAAAGATGATGCTCTTTCATATGATACTGCCAACTTCAATATTGCTATACATGTGCGTAGAGGTGATATTATGGCTGATCCAACGAATCCAAACCTTGCAATGCGCTATCTCAGTAACGACTATTTTGAAAAGGTTTTGGAACAAGTAGTTGAGAAAGTCAAGACTATTACAGATAAGCCAGTTCATATATATTTCTTCTCGCAGGGAAAGCCTGAAGATTACCCGGAGTTTGCTAAGTACCCTAACTTTCACTGGTGTATGGATATGGGAGCTATGGCTTCTTTCCTTCACATGGTTTATGCCGACTTGTTGATAACAAGCAAAAGTTCATTTTCTTATAAACCTGCTTTGCTGAATAGGGGTATAAAAGTTTGTCCATTGAATTTCTGGCATGGTTACCCTGATAGCGAAGATTGGATTATGGTTGATAATGAGGGTGATGTAAAGTGGAAATAATTCTGTAAATTTCTATGGACCGATTAGATTTGTATCATCACCTCCTTCTTAATGAGGGAGCTTATTTCTTTAAATTGGGGACTAAAGCTATCACGAAAACGTACATCAAAGATGTTTTTAGTGATGTCGTGGAAGGTGGGCGCTTTTATCTCTTGACTAAAATCATTCGCCAACCTGAAACGATAGAAGCGGGAGATGATACTTGTCAGGCTCTTTGGTCTTTGCTCGTGTCCCGCCAAGTTTCTGTACCTTCAATGTTTGATTTTGACGAAGATACTTGTCCGGATAATATAAAGGAAATGAAAATCTCTTACCTCTTAATCGTGGAGATAAGAGATTATGTGGTGATAGTAAAGAAGAATATTTCACACCTTTCTAAGTTTATAAATAGTCTTAAGCCTATTAGTGCAAAAGTAATAGCAAGTGTATTGGTGGAAGATTCTACTGATTTCCAGCAGATAAAACTGGCAAATATGAATACAAGTAAAAATGCAATGCGTACAAAGTCGTATGAAGCAAATAACTTGCAGATATCAATGCCAATGTTTGGAACGAACCAGAATATAGTAACAACAATTAGATTTGTTAATGACAATGATGGTACTTGTTCTGTCAATATTGGTACTTCACGTATTGCTAAGTTCGGAAATAAGAAAGTGTTAACCTTATTACTGGAATGGATGAATTTTTTAGTAAGTAAGCTTGAAAATTATGTAGAATCAGAGAATTTTCTTACCCGCTTTGCTATGCCTTTTAGTTGGAAAGAGGTAGGTGCAGACTTGCTGCCAACATCATTGCTGATTAATATATTTGATCTGCAAAATTATATAAGCGATAAACTTGATGACAAGTCTATTTATAGAAAGGTTGACAAGGATTCTTATATTGACTTTACTGATAGCTTTTGGCGTATCTTCAGAGAAGGAAGTGAGAGCTTAGAACTGACAAGAAGTACTGATACCCAATTTATGTATAAGAACATAGGGGTTGCCAAGCTTGCCAATGGATTGAATATTACAGCAAAGAAACCTTTAGATTCACTTTATTATAAAGATAACGTGGGTAGATATTTAAGTGTCAAATCACTGATTAATACTCTTCATTGCTTTATTGTATGTTTCTCTGATTTTTCATACGTTTATGCTTCAGGAAAACTATATAGGAACTCTGAGATAGAAAAGGATTTTGATTCAATATTGGCAGTGTTAGAACCTGTAGAAGCAATTAGTAATGTGGCAAGTGAGAAAGGCGATGGGTATAGTGAACATAGTACTGAATTCACTGCAAATAGCCTTTTTCATGTGGTAGAGCACGAATTATATGATACTGCTGATATTCTCTTGTGTGATGATATGGGTAATGAATGGGCTGATCACATTGCAATCTCAAATGATGCCATTTCATTTATCCATTCGAAATGTAAAGACAAGGCAGGCTTGTCTGCTTCTAATTTTCAAGATGTTATAGGCCAGGCGATAAAGAATATTGGAAATATGAATCCTAATATGGATGCCTTGCGTTCAAAGATTGATAGTATGAGAGGTACGTGGAAGAATACAGGAATACAAAAATGTAGGAGAGGAAATGTTGATGATATAGAGGGAAAGTATCTAAAATTGATGAGTAACCCAAATAAAAAACGTGAGGTATGTCTCGCTGTTAATTTTCTTTCTAAAAATAGATTGGCTGCGGCTTTTGATAACATCAAGAATCATATTTCTTTTCAACAGAAAAATAGTGTTGTTCAGTTGGCATGGATTCTCAATGGTTTCATTTCAACTTGTAAGGAAGCTGATTTAAACTGTAAAATTTACTGTAAAATATGAAAAAAATAAAGATAATAACATTAAAAGTTTTACGTAAGATTTATGGCAAGTTATTTAAACCAAAATCTACAACGTATGACCGAGGTATAACGGATCCAGATAAAGCTTCGGAACAGATTTATAATCTGTTGGCATCAGGCAAACCTTGTATGATTGCAAGATATGGCAGTACTGAGATGTTTGCTATTACCAATTATCTTGGAGTGACAGCAAAACATCATTCAGCGTTGAAGTATATTCAAGGTAAGCAATTTGCATGGTGGTGGGAAGATAATGTAAAAGATCAAATGACTCGATGGAGTGGCTTTTTCCCATCAACGGAAGATAATTTAATGAAATTCGGAGAAATGATGGTTGAGGATAGTAAGCAACTGGATATTCTTGGGTCTTGGCTTCCTGAGGAGGATTCTATTAAAGAGAATTTCAATTTAAGCTATCAACGTGTTTTTTTGAGAAACTTAGAGCCATTTTGGTGTACTCAACCATGGACTCGTTATCTTGAAGGTAAAAGAGTGGTTGTCGTACATCCATTTGCTGAAACGATAATATTACAATACGAAAACAATAGAGATAAAATATTTAAGAATCCTAATGTTTTGCCTCAGTTCAAATCGCTGCGTGTAGTAAAAGCTGTTCAAAGTTTAGGCGGAGAAAACAATGGATTTAAGGATTGGTTTGAAGCTCTTCAATATATGAAGCATGAGATTGATAAGGAGGATTATGATGTTTGCCTTATCGGGTGTGGCGCTTACGGCTTCCCTTTAGCGGCTTATGTAAAGCGTTTGGGGAAACAAGCTGTTCATTTAGGAGGTTCATTGCAATTATTGTTTGGCATAAGGGGAAAACGCTGGGAAGAAATGCTAGAATATAACGCTCTTATGAGTGGTGCTTGGATAAGACCATTATCCAAAGAATCTCCTTCTTGCAAAAATAAAGTAGAAAATGGTTGTTATTGGTAATAAATAAAGGTTTATGTTTAGAACTTTTTTACAAGTGTTGTGCTATCAAATGTGTGATGCACAAATACAGCAAGCTATAAATGAAGATGTTCAAATGTATAAGAAATATTGTCATTTAGAACATTTCAAAGGTTCTCCGGAATTAGTTTTAAAAAAGATTTTATTGCAGTGTCCAGAGTTTAGAAATCAATTTTATGTTAGAATATATAAAGTCTCACATAAATTTCATATTGCAAGAATCTTAGAAAAAATTTTACCTCCAGAGAAAAGTCTCATATTAAATGGAAATTGTCCTCTAGGAAAAGGGCTATTCTTTCAACATGGTTTTTCAACAATAGTAAATGCACGTAGTATCGGCAATTATTGTTTTATAAATCAGCAGGTAACCATTGGAGATAGTACAGGCAATGAAGATATTCCTACTATAGGTAATAATGTACGTATTTGTGCAGGTGCAATTGTAGTTGGTAATATCAATATCGGTGATAATGTTACAATAGGTGCAGGTGCTGTGGTTTATAAAGATGTCCCATCCAATTCCGTAGTTGTTCCATATCATTCCAGAGTTTTAAGTGGGGGGGCAGAATATCTAATGTAGAACTTATGAAAAAAGTTTCTGTAATTATTCCTTTATATAATAAGGAAAAAGCTATAGCAAATACCATCAATTCCGTTTTACAACAGGGGGATGTGGTTTCTGAGATAATTGTGGTTGATGATGGATCCACAGATTCCAGTTCTGCTATAGTGAATGGTCTAAATAATCCAAAGATTAAATACTTTTATAAGGAAAATGGAGGTGTTTCCTCTGCAAGAAATTATGGCTTGTCAAAAGCTGAATCAGATTGGATATTCTTTTTGGATGCAGACGATTTGCTACTCAATAATGCAATTGAATTATTGGTTTCGTTAGCCAATAAATATCCAAATGCAACAGTATGTTCGGCAAATTATTACAATGTGAAAGGTAAAACCAAGTCTTTAGGTTCAAAACGTTTAAAGGAAGGCCTTGTCTCAAATCCACTAAAGGCCTTGTTTGAGTTTAGAGTTGTTCCTCGTTCAGGTTGTACAATTTATAGTCGTGCTTTACTACAAGAAGTAAACGGCTTCGATGAAAGAATTTCCATATTCGAAGATACAGAGTTTGATTTGAAAGTTTTAAAGAAAGCCAAATTGGCGTATTCTCCTTATCCTATTTATGAACATTTATTTGAATTCTCCGAATTAGGGTCATCATTAAAACCTATAGATAAGTTTTATGCATATTATATAAATTTCAAGAATTGTGGATTTTTTGAAAAAATGATGCAAGCCAGAATCTTGATATGGACTTATTATAAATTTGCTGCCAGTAATGATAAATTGGCAAAAAGATTTTTAAAGAAGAGAATGCAAAAGTATTTGTTTTGGATTTTACTTTGCCAAATATATTCAAAATTACTAAGATTATAATATGAGTATACTTAATACATTGCTATTTGTCATACTGATGTTTATGACAGGTACAGTTTGTTCAATGGTTGGTGTTGCAAATGGTAATACTTTTCATTTGCTAGTCATAGCTATTCTTTGTATTTTAAATAAAAATCGATTAAGTCTGGCATTTGCAAAAGAAAAATGTTTGCGAGCAGTATTACTTTTCTTTACTTTATTGCTGGTTGTAACTTTTGTATTATCGAAAAATGACCTCGTTGGTACAATAGGTTGGTTGACAATACCTATGATATGCGGAATTGTCTTGTCACTAGATATGACATCCCTTAAAAAAGTACAAAATGTATTATTCGTTTTTTTTATTGTAGAATGTCTCCTTTCAATTTATGAAAGAAAAGTTGGTATAGCGATATTCCCCTATGTAGAAGATGATTATTATTTATCATTGGTAGAGCAAGGGCAAAGTTGGCAATTTCGTAGTAATTCTTTGTTGGGTAATCCTCTATTTAATGCTAATTTTGTATCATTTGTCACATGTTTGTTGTTATGTTGTGATAAATTGAAGGTCGTTTATAGGTATATACTAGCGTTATTAGGGTTATTTGCAATACTTGGATTTAATGCGAGAGGTGCTACAATTGCTACTTTTGCTCTTGTTTTATTTAAGTTGTTTATGATATTAAGATCAGAAAAGTCAAAAGTAAATAAATATTTATTTTATGTCTTGATAGGATGCTCTTTGTATTATGCTGTTGATTTTGTAATTTCGTCAGATTGGGGAGGTCGCCTTTTCCAGGATGAATTAATGGATGGTAGTGCCCAAACAAGATTATCTTTTTCTGAATATTTTCAACAAATTTCATTGGTATCATTTCCTACTTGGGTATCTACAGTGAACAAAAGTGAGAATAGTTATTTGTTTATATTAATATCGTATGGCGTTTTTCTCGGAAGTCTTCTCATTTTTTATCTTCTAAAGTTCTTCTTCCATCTTATAAAACCTTATAAAACTCATGTCAAGATACTATTGATTATTTCTGGTATAGGTGTAGGATCAATGAATAATAATTTGGCTCAACCAGGTCTTTATTCATTGTTTTTTATCTATTTGCTGGCATTTAGAAATGAACTTACTCTAAAAAAATAGCTAATGAAAGTATTATGGTTAAGTAATGCCGCTTTTTCGTCTGAGAAATTGAGGGCGACGGCAAGCTGGTTGCAGCCCATGGCTGAACAACTGGCTAAAACAATAGATATAGTGAATGTGACAGACGGAAAGGTAGAACGAGTAACTGCAACTAACTTTAATGGTATCAAGCAATGGGTGATACCATTTAAAGCTAAATGCAATGGTCACGAAACATCGGTATCCACTTGTCTGACGATTCAAAAAATAATAGAAGAAGAAAAACCAGATCTCGTCCATATCTGGGGGACAGAGAAATATTGGGCTTCAATTTATCGTGAGGGATATATCAAAACACCTGCTGTTTTGGACATACAAGGTCTGTTAGCTCCTTATACGGCATATTATTATGGTGGGCTGAGCTGGAGTGAAATCTTCCAATCTATTCATCTTAAGGAAATATTGATGCCTTGGAGAACCTTGTTTTACAAGAAAGAGATTTTCAGAAAACGTGGTGTGTATGAGACTGTAAATATCAAGTCGTTTAGGCATATAGCTTACCAATCTCAATGGGTCGAAAACTATTTGACATTTACAAATCCTAAGGCCAATCTTCATCCTACTAAGATAATGCTTCGTCAAGCTTTTTATGAGACACAGAAATGGAAATTCAGAGAAGTAGCAACTTCGCCAGTTGTGTTTTCTACATGTTCTGCAGCTGTTACTTATAAGGGTATGCATATTATCATAAAGGCTATAGCTTTGCTTAAGACTAAATATCCTAAGATAAAACTGAAATTAGCTGGTAATATCAACGTGGGCAATAAACTGTTAGATGGTTATTCTGTTTTCTTGAATAACCTTATCAAGAAAAATGGTTTGGAGGAGAATGTTGTCTATTTAGGTTCGTTGGATGAGAATCAAATAATATCGCATCTTCAAGAAGCCAATGCTTGTGTGATACCTTCTTTCATAGAAACATATTGCTTGGCATTTGCAGAATCTATGATAGTTGGTACTCCAACCATAGCTTCATTTGCTGGAGCTATGCCGGAATTGGCAGAGAATGGCAAGGAGGCTTTATTCTACAATTCCGTGGATTATTATACTTGTGCAGCTTTGATAGATAAGGTGTTACAAGATGAAGAACTTGCGGAACGATTGTCGATGAATGGACGACAAAGACGTATGCGAGAAAATAATATGGATGCTGTGGTAAAAACACAGCTGGAAATTTATGAAAATGTATTAAGTTATGAACGTAATATCTGAACTTAAAATTCTCATGAAGGAGTCTCCATTCATGATGAAAACAATTGCTCGTTTATATCGACTTGTCCATTACAATAATGCATGGAAATATCGTATATGCGGGGGCAATACAATTTCACTAAGTAGCGCTTTCCTTAAAGGTACTTCTTTCGATATATCTGGAAGGAACAACGTTATTATTGTTGGTCCTAAAGCCAGATTGTTCAATTGCAAGATAAAGATTATCGGTGATGGAAACAGACTTGAAATCAAAAGCGGAAGCACTATTGTCAGTAATACTTCTTTCTGGATGCAGCATGGAACTAATGAAATCATTATCGGACATGATTCTACAATTGAAGGTGGACACTTGGCTGCAACAGAAGGTACCAAGATTACTGTAGGTGATGATTGTATGTTTTCAAGTGATATTGAGATACGTACAGGTGATAGTCATTCTATTATCAATACTATTACAGATAAGAGGATTAATCCTTCTGCTGATGTTCTCATCGGTAATCATGTATGGCTTACTGCTCATGTTAGAGTTATGAAAGGTGCGGTTCTTCCTGATAATTCAATTGTCGGGAATTCAGCCATAGTTACAAACAAGTTTGATAAGGAAAACTCCGTGTATGCTGGAATTCCTGCAAAGCATATTAAGGATAATATTAATTGGGATAGATATTTAATATAATTTTATGAAAACAATTGCAGTTCTCCTTACGGTATTTAACCGAAAGGAAAAAACAATACAATGCCTTAAAAGGCTATATAATATATTGCCTTTAGAAGGTTATCTTGTGGATGTGTATCTTACTGATGATGGTTGTACGGATGGTACACCTGAGGCGGTTGCAGAGCTATTCCCTCAAGTAAACATTATACATGCTAGAGGTGATTTGTTCTGGAATCGTGGTATGTGGACAGCATGGGACACAGCTGCAAAGACTAAGGACTATGACTTCTATCTGTGGCTCAACGATGATACCTTTGTGTATGATAATATGCTGAAGGTACTTACTGATTCTGCTGTTGAAACAAACGAAAAGGCAATTATCGTTGGAGCAACAGAATCAACTGACCATTCTGCTGTTACGTATGGTGGCAGATTGCAAAATGGTAGCATACCAAAGCCTGATGTAGATTTGACAAAAGTAGATTATTTTAATGGTAATATAGTTCTGATACCTCGGGCGGCTTACAAGGTGCTTGGCAATCTTGATCATTACTTCACCCATAGCAAAGGTGACTTTGACTATGGTATGAGAGCCAAGAAGGCAGGTATCGCTATGTACCAATGTGGTATGGTCTTAGGAGAATGTGATGAACATCCTACTCTTGACAAGTGGTGTAATCCTGAAGTGCCTTTTGCTCAAAGATGGAAAATGCTGAATAGGCCGAATGGTATGCCTCCAAAGGAGACTTTCCATTTGGAAAAAAGACACAAAGGGCTTATTACGGCTAGTTTCCATTATTTGACTATTTATCTGAGATGCTTGTGTCCAAGTTTGTGGAGTGCTAGAAGTGAAAAAAGATAATTAGCATAATCGTAATATCTATATTGTAAACAGTCAAGTTCGTTAATGTTTCCTTGCAAAAATGTAGTTTGTTAATTATGAAAAATTTATATTTAGGTGTAGCACTTGCTCCTTATCGCTTGGATTATTACAACTATATATCTGAGCATATGAATTGTGATATTTATTTTCAGCTAAGAGTTTTTGAAGGTCAGCTTTTCTCCACGGAAGAAGTGGAGAAGAAATGTACTTTTATTCCAAAATATTTGAAAATCACTCGAATGATGGGTGACCGTCAAGTAGTATGGGGACTCCGAAAACTGATAAAGCAATATAAACCGGAGTTTATAATGGTTCCAGAGTTTTCCTTCCTTGCTATGCAAGTAATATTGATAAAGAAGCTTTTTGGATATAAATACAAGATTATATCACAGTGTGATGATAGCTATGCCATGTTAGTTGGCAAAGGCTTTTCCCGTTTTCACGAATGGTCTCGCAAGTTGTGCATGCCTTTTATCGATAATTTGATATTGTTGGATTCTAGAGCAAAGACTTGGTATCAACACCATTATCACAAAGGTATTTTTATGCCGTTATTGACAGATGATAGTAAGGCTAGTGTTACTGATGAGGTTAAAGCTAAAGCAGATCAATATAAAGAACTATATGGTCTTAGTGGTCTTAAAACGTTACTGTTTGTTGGCCGTTTAGTTGAAGTTAAAAACTTATCTAGTCTGCTGAAAGCATGTTCTTTGCTATCTTTTGATTACAAGCTTATCATTGTAGGTGATGGTGTTCTTAAAGAAACTCTTGAAAAAGAGGCTAGAGATCTTAATGTTAATGTTGAGTTTGTCGGTCGTAAGAATGGTGTTGATTTGACCGCTTGGTATTGTTGTGCAGATGTTTTTGTGCTTTCGAGTGTTTTAGAGCCTTTTGGAGCAGTTACTAATGAAGCATTACTTTATGGTTGTAACTGTGTTGTCTCTAAGATAGCAGGGTCTGCCTGTTTGATAAAGGAAGGAGAAAATGGATTTCTTACAGATCCAAATTCTGTGGAAGATATTGCCAAACAAATAGGTAAAGCTTGCCGGTTATCAGTAGATTCTGCCAGAACTTCTAAAATGTCCATAACATTTGCTGATGCGATAAAGTCCATGGAAGAAGAAGTTAATAGGCAAGTGCTAAGAGTCTTTCATTGATATAGGGGGCGCAGAAAGAATTGCTTTTAACATTGCCGAATCTTCTAATAAAGATATAGAATACCACATTGTAGATGTATCTAAAGGTAAATCGGAATTCTCTGTGAAAATGAAGCGTGAATTGGAGGAACATGGCATTATGTATCATACTTCTCCTATATCTCATAGCAAGTTGGCCATTTTGTTTTTTCCTTTGTGGTTCTCTTTCATTTATCTGAAATACAGACCGAATATCATTCATTCACATACGGAAATTCCTGATTTGGCATTATGGCTGTTTAGAAAGCTGTCTTGGCTGTTTTTCTGGATAAAGACCCGATATGTGCGAACAATTCATAATACAGAGTTGTGGAATGATTGGAAAGGAATAGGTAGTATGGTGGAACGTTTCTATTTGAAACATAAGTGTAACGTTGCCATATCCAAAGCTGTACGTAATGTTTATGAAAAAACGTATGGGCAGCATCATATTCCGTTGTTATACAATGGGGTAAAAGAAATGAAGCAGAAAGTTTTTCCTCATTTAGTTAAGGAAAAAGTAAATGTTTTGTTTGCGGAGAGGTTGGAAGACCCAAAAGGTATCGACCAGTTGATTGATGTTGTTACCGCATTGAAGGATGATGGACGCTATCATTTTCATATTGTAGGTAGTGGGGCTTTAAAACAAAAGGTAAAAGAATCATTGGGAAGTTTGGAATTTGTATCTTTATATGATAAGGTATATGGCTTGTCTCAATATATGGGTTCTTTTGACTTTTTGTTTATGCCTTCTAATTATGAAGGCTTTGGCTTGATTTCTGTTGAGGCATCATTAACTCGAACGCCAATTATTGTAAATTGGTGTGCTGGTGTCGATGAAACTCTCCCTGGGGATTGGCCTTTGAAGATTATTGAAAATAATGTTGCTGATTACTTAGATTTATTCAAGAATAAATTGCTATCTCTTGATTATCAGAAGTTAGCAGATAAGGCATATAAGTATGCTCAGGAGCATTTTTCATTGGAGAAGATGCAAAAGGAGTATGAAATATTATACAAGAATATTTAATTAGGCTGGTATTATTGATGAAACCAAAGATCTTATTTATTATGCACATGCCATCATCTGTGCATGGGGTCGCTATGGTGGGGCAGTATATCCACGATAGTGAGATGATAAATGAGAAGGGGAATTATGTATTTGATAAAATGAAAATAAATGGCTATGAAATTTTTGAAAATTCTCTTCGCTTTACCTAAAACTATATATTTGAATTTCAGGTTGCTCCCTTTTCGTGATGCATTTAAGTTGCCTATTTGGGTAACTTATAATACAAAGGTTATTGTTTCGGGGGGGTAATGTTGAAAGGTAATGTTAAGCCTTTTATGATTCGCATCGGATTCCATGAATGTAGCGAGTGTAATCCTTCGGATAAAACAGTTTTCAGAATTGACGGAAAATTGATTTTAGAAGGCGATGCTCATATAGGTAAAGGCTCGAAAATCATAGTATATAAGGATGCCATATTGGAATTAGGTGATAACTTTGCCATTTCTGCCTCATCAACAATTAGTTGTAGAAAACATATCAAGTTTGGTAAGGATATTCAATTTTCCTGGGATTGCCTTGTGATGGATAGTGATACTCATATCATTATGGATGAACAAGGAAATTGCATTAATCCTGACAAGGAGATTGTTTTTTATGACAAAGTGTGGATAGGAAACGGATGTATGATTCTGAAAGGTGCGCATGTGCCGAATAATTGTGTGATAGGTGCTCGTAGTGTCGTGGTTGGCAGTAAGTTTGATGACCATACGATTATTGCAGGAAATCCTGCGAAAAGCGTGAAGAGAATAGGTGGGTTTAAAATTTAGAAAGAAAATTATTTTTTATATGATAGAAGAAATCAAACAAAGACTCGGATTTTATCGAAAAATGCAGTTATGGCCTATAGCCAATGAACTGGATTACGAAAATTGGTTGGATAATTTAATTTGGGCTGATCTTGTCCTTTATATATGTCTATGTTGGTCCACGTACAGGAAACAAGGATGGCAAGATTGATTTGAAGAGTCTTGTACTCACTCGAATGAAGAAGATGGAGATGAAAGATATAGAGGAACTTTTAAATGGGCACATCCCGAACCATACTTTAATTAGTAAAATTTTTAAAGATCTCTCGTGCTTACAGCGTAATGCTGCTTAGCGCATTATAGAATTATTAACGAACTATTGGTTATAATGGAGACAATATATAAAAATGAAATCTTAGGTGAATCCGGTTGTTGTAACGTTAATTTTTTAGTTCATGATAATAAATTCTATGTGATGGATAATCACTTGTGTGCAAGTTGGTGTTGGGAACAAAAAATCAATCCTGCATATCAATATGGTATATTTCACATAGATAGGCATTATGATTTATTGAATAATCTAAGTGATGCTTATCTTAGAACTAATCATGATAGGTTAACTGGGACAAATTTTGATGATTTTAACTCATTGGCAAATGCTACTGGTATCAGATATGATAATTATATAGATGCATTTTACCGATTGCATCCAGGTTTATTGACAAAAGCTTATTATTGTACTCATCATGATGGTAGTGATTGGCGTAATATGAGTTTGAAATCCATAAGCTCAGATGCTACAGACGTAAAGATATATGACTTAGTCGATAATGTTGACTATTGGATAGGTAAAAGCGATATAGAGCATTGGATATTGAATATAGATCTTGATTTCTTTTTTCAAGGGCAAGGAGAGGAAGGATATTATCGCTTTCTAACAACACATTATGTGAAAAGGCTATGTCGTGCCATAAAGACAGTTTTAGATAAGATAGATGTCATTTCAATAGCACTTAGTCCTGAATTTTGTAACGGATGGGGGCCATCTTTTGATGTACTTCATATATTTGAAGATGAACTAGGTCTTAAAATGCCTTTCAAATATTGTAAGATAGAAGGACGAGATGTTTTAGTATAATGTTATACATAGTTATGAAACAGAAGATATTATTTATTATGCATATGCCGCCTCCAGTGCATGGTGCAGCGATGGTGGGTCAATATATCCATGATAGCAAGCTCATCAATGAGAAATTTGATTGTTATTATATCAACTTGACTACGGCAAAGAATCTGCAAGATATTGGTAAAGGCGGTGTGAGAAAATTGTTTAAGTTTGTAGGGCTGCTTGGTAAAATAATAAAGGAGATAGTTTCTGTGACCCCGTCACTTGTATATGTTACACCAAACGCATGTGGCGGTGCTTTCTATAAGGACTTTGTTGTTGTACAACTATTGAAGGCCTTGGGCTGCAAAGTTATAGTCCATTACCATAATAAAGGGGTATCAACACGACAAGATAAAATGTTGGACAATTGGCTCTATAAGCATTTCTTTAGGAATATAAAAGTCATATTGTTGGCAGAAGTTCTTTATCAAGATGTAAAGAAATATGTAAGAAAAGAGAACTTGATAGTTTGTCCAAATGGCATTCCTGAGTCTTTAGATTATGAACCTATAGCAGAACGTCACAATCAAGTACCGCATTTGCTTTTCTTGTCAAATTTGATAGAAAGTAAAGGCGTTTGGGTATTACTTGACGCTCTTAAAATATTAAATGACAAAGGGTATTCATTTGTATGTGATTTTGTAGGGGGTGAAACAAGTGAGATAGATGAAGCAAAGTTTAATGAAGAAGTAAAAAGACGTGGACTTGGGCGATTTGTGGTCTATAATGGAAGAAAGTATGGGGTGGAAAAAAATAAGTTTTTTGACGAAGCTGATATTTTCGTATTTCCAACATTTTATCCCAATGAGACTTTTGGCTTAGTGAATTTGGAGGCGATGGAGCATAAACTACCTGTTGTTGCGACCAATGAAGGTGGAATACCTGACGTGGTTAAAGATGGGGAAAATGGTTTGATTTCAGAGAAGCGTAATCCTATGTCTCTTGCAAATTGTATATCAAAACTTTTGGAAAACAAGAAACTAAGAGAAAAAATGGGTGAGGCAGGTTATCGTAAGTTTAAGACCGAGTTTACTCTAAGGAAATTTGAGGAGAGAATGGCGGAGATACTTGGGAATGTTATCACTTCATAATCTCCTGCTGAACTACTTCCCATTCTTTGCTATCTAGCATGAAGTAGGGGATAGCTTTCTTGCTATCCTCTGCAAAATAGAAAAACAGATGTTTGATGCCTGGGGCATCAGTATATTCGTAGGCTTCGATTTTCACAATGTTGATGCCTTGCGACTGAAGAGCCGCAAGGAGTTGCTGACGTTGCTTTTTCGTAAGCTGCTTATACTTCGTATATATAGTATTAATATCGTATGTCATAACCGTTGTTTCTTGTTCATGAAATGATGGGATTCTGATGGAACCTGCTGTTTATGGCTGCGAAGATAACAAAATAATTTCAAATACAGTTATGTTTCGATTAAAAACATTAACAATTTTGGGTAGTAAGGCGGATTTGGCCTCATTACCAGAGGGCAAATTGCTCATTAACACAGTAAATGCACATTCTTTTAACACCGCAAAGAAGGATCAGCTCTTTGCTGATGCTCTGACTAATGGTGATGTGTTGATTCCTGATGGCGTGAGTATCGTGAAGGCGTGCAAGTGGATTAAGGCTAAAAGTCAGCCTAAGGAAAGAATAGCCGGCTGGGACTTGTTTTTCTTCGAAATGAACAAATTGGAGAAAAAGGGTGGTACGGTGATGTTTATGGGTAGTTCGCAGAAGGTTCTCGACCTGATTGTGAAGCGTGCTGCCGTGGATTATCCTCACCTGAAGGTGGTGACTTATTCGCCTCCTTATAAGCCTGAGTTCTCGGATGAGGACAACAAGGCTATCATTGATGCCATTAATGCTGCCAACCCTGATTTGCTTTGGATTGGTATGACGGCGCCTAAGCAGGAGAAGTGGACTTACTCTCATTGGAATGAGTTGAACATCCATTGTCATGTAGGTACCATCGGTGCCGTCTTCGACTTCTTCGCTGGTACCGTAGAGCGTGCACCTATCTGGTGGCAAGAGCACGGCCTGGAATGGCTCTATCGCTTGATAAAGGAGCCTAAGCGTATGTGGCGCAGATATATCATCGGTAATAGCTTGTTCCTCTGGAACATGACGAAAGAGTAGTAGGGGACGAAAACCTACCCGTTCTTCCTTACCCTTAAGGAAGGCTCCACCTTTCTCACCAAGCCTCTCTTTCCTCAGGAACGAGAGGATGTAACCGCCCTTCGGTGCTCAGAACCGCTACGCTCTAAGGTTGGCGGACCATCAAAGGTCTGCGCCAGATTATGCGGGATGGGACCGCCTGGGGAGGAATTCTTAATTGGTTTATGCTGCTGATGAAAAAGTATGTTGGTAGTTCTAGGCTTGGTTTGCTATATCGTAGCTGAGAAGAATGGACAACTGTTTGTCTGTTCCTTGAAGGGGGAGTAGAAAATTAAGGAATTTGGAAAATCGTGAATTTCATTAAGAAAAGATATGGCTTAGGCATAGTATAATGTTTTGTATACTCTATTGGCGTTTTATAATATAAAGCACAAATTATGAAAAGTATTTCAACTTTTTCAATTCAAAAACTCTTTGGATTGTATGATTATAAAATAGCTTTTCAAGATAATGATTTAATCTTGATAGGTGAAAATGGTTCAGGTAAAACAACCATTATGAATGTTTTATTTTACTTTCTTACTAAGCAATGGGAAGAATTGGCATCTATAAATTTTAACTCGATTTCAATTAAGTTTATAGGACATGCTAAACTTTTAACTGTTACGAGAAAGGAAATAGAAGAGTTTTTAAGTTTTAGGCATGGCAGATTATACCTCTTTTCAGAAAACCAACATGTTCAAAAAATGAGTCAAAATCTAAATATGATATCAGGTGTACTTACAAAGATATTTGAAGATTCTTTTATTTTGTATCTTCCTACATTTAGACGAATTGAGAATAAAAGACAATTAAGTGAGAAAATCACTGATGGCTTACCGCATTTTGAAGATAGTTCAGAAGAGAAAAATTATAAAATGCTTAAAGAGTTTGGTATGGATGATGTCCATATGCAAAATATGGTTTATTCAAATAGACTTAAAGATAAATATGTCAAATCGCTAAATCGTCTTAATAAACAATATCTTAATGATATATTGGAAGGTTCCTATGAAAAAGATGGTACTATATTGTTGAATTATTCTCGCGATAAACTAGTGTATGCAGTGGATTCTATAGATGTGCATTTGTTGCCTAAAAGTAATAAGGAAAGATTAAAGCGTGTATTTAATCAGATTGCTAATAAAGAAAGCGAAGAATCTACTGATAGAGAGAAAATATTGTCTCATTATTTATTATTGTTGTTGACTTCTCAGATTGATATTCAAAAACAAAGGATTGACATGAGTCTTTTTGTTTCTAGGTGCAACAAGTACCTTCATGGTAAGCATCTTGTTTTTGATGAAAATTTGCTGAGCTATAAATTGATAAATGAAGATGGAAAGGAATTGCAGCTAGATTCATTATCTTCTGGAGAAAAGCAAATCGTATCTATCTTTAGCTATCTTTGTTTGTCTTCTAATACTAATGTCTTTTTGATGATAGATGAACCTGAATTATCTCTCTCTGTTGATTGGCAAAGAACAATCCTTGAAGATATAAAGGAATGCCCTTCTTGTAAAGGACTATTTGCCGTAACGCATTCTCCTTTTGTAATATGTGATACTTTGCGTAAATATGCAAGAGGTATGGGAGAGTTTAAAAAATCTTGATGTTATGAATGAGGTTGAAAAATTACTTTCTTCTATAGACACTGCTCCTGTAGTGTATACCAACTTTTTAGAAAATTATACAAAGGAAAATTGTTATGCTTTTGTAGAAGGAGATGATGATGTCCTTTTTTATAACAGCCAATTTCAGAAATGTAATCTGACAAAAATAAAGATTATAGTTTGTGAAGGGAAACAAAAGGTAAAACAGTGTTATGAATGTTTTAATTGGAGTCGTTTTTCAAAGAAACAGATAGTATTTCTAATAGATAAAGATTTATCTGATATAATAGATGATCCTAATGACTTTTCAGATGAAAATGTTTATAAGACACCTATGTATGCAATAGAAAACATTATTGCATCTTCAGAAAATTTTGAGAATACTCTTTCGGCATTAGGCTTTTATAATCTTCGTGATCAGCAGATAGAAAGATTACGACATGACTTTCTTGTAGAAAAGGAAACTTTTGAAGAAAAGATGTTGTTAGTCATGGCTATAATTATCAGATGGAAAAGTAAGCATATTAAACCTGCTAATTATAATAATGTAAAAGTTAAGGATTTTTGTCATATATCTGATGATTGGCATGTCGTTTTCCTATCTGATCAAGAAATTATTGAAAAAGTCTATAAGGCTAGTCAGGTAGATTTAGGAGAGTATGATGCAGAAGTAATTTCTAAGATAAGGAATGAAATTCATGAAAAAAGGCATAAGATAATAAGGGGAAAATATGTAGTGTCTCTCTATTTAGATTATTGTAATGCTATTGCGAAAAGACATCATAGCAAGCATCTTCTTGATCAAAGTAACGATATCATCTTATCTTCAATTGTATGCAAAGGGAAAAACCTTCTTCAAGTAAGTGATTATTATCGCGTCTTGTCGACAATGTGTCCCCTTTTGCCGTGTTTTTGTGAATTTGTAAATAGAACAGTAATGCAGTATAAGAAAATAGCGAGCTAAACAAATGGAAACGGTAAAAGTATTAAATATAGATATTCAGAACATTACTCGTCAGGAACTCTTGGAGA
>ERZ1108170.804-NODE-804-length-23503-cov-4.348132_pt1 | contig 23503 bp, 15 predicted proteins | sample MGYA00403705_ERZ1108170 | MGnify/ENA primary metagenome ERZ1108170 (study PRJEB35170, sample SAMEA104062422) | human gut metagenome | biome: human gut; feature: human-associated habitat; material: faeces | place: Denmark | collected 2012-06-15 ...
GAGGTGGAAATATGGCATCAAGCAAGGAATACTTAGAGTTTGTTTTAGGGCAGCTATCTGAGTTAGAAGAAATTACTTATCGAGCTATGATGGGAGAATTTATTATTTATTATCGTGGCAAGATTGTAGGCGGTATCTATGATGATAGATTACTTGTTAAACCAGTAAAATCAGCAATTAGTTATATGCCGACAGCTCCGTATGAATTACCCTATGAGGGAGCAAAACAGATGTTGTTGGTAGATGAAGTTGATAATAAGAATTTTTTAGCAGGCTTGTTTAATGCTATGTATGAGGAATTACCAGCCCCAAAACCGAAAAAGAAGAAATAAGTAAATTAGAAGTTGAGGAAAAGAAAGAATGGAAGATAAAAAGATATTGCTTGATAATATTGATAAAATTCATACAACCGAAATGGGAATTGATAGAATTAAAAGAAACCTAAAAATAGATACAGCAGATGTTGTTGAGTATTGCAAAAATAAGGTGTTAGATAAAAATTGCAATATATACAAACAGGGTAAAAATTGGTATTGCGAAGTTGAAAATATCAAAATTACTATCAATTCATATAGTTATACAATTATCACAGCACATATTGTTAAGTAAAATCGGACTTTGGAGTGAAATTATGGACTATATAATACGAGAAATGAGAAGTGAAGAATACTGTTTATTAAGTGATTTTTTGTACGAAGCGATTTATATTCCAGACGGAATTGAGCCACCACCTAAATCAGTCATAGACTGTCCAGAATTACAAGAATATATCATTGAGTTTGGAAATCGAAAACACGATAAAGCCTTAGTCGCAGAAATGCAGGGAAATGTGATAGGAGCTATTTGGGTAAGAATTATGAATGATTATGGACACATTGATAATGATACTCCATCGCTTGCTATGTCTGTCTACAAAAAATACAGAGGATTAGGCATTGGAACTTCATTATTGAAACAACTATTACAAGTAGAAAGATTGGCTGGATATTCAAAAATATCCTTATCTGTTCAGAAAAGTAATTATGCAGTGAAGATGTACGAGAAAGTGGGATTTACTGTTGCTGATGAAAATAATGAGGAATATATGTTTTATAAAGAAAAATCTCTTGATGAATTCTAAAATAAATAGTACAATTATGATACTTAAAACCTTATTTTACAAGGGATTAAGTATGGTGTATGTAGCTTATCTTTGAAAATTGAATATTTAGAAATGGAGGGAAAATAATGCTATAGTTTTTATTAAAAAAAATGGCCTTGTTTATTGATACAGTAAAGTAAAGTTTTTCATATTTAAAGAAAGAATTTTACTAAATGCTAAAGAAGTAATAAAGGAGGTTCATATGGGGAAGATAATAAAAATTGATGGGAAGAAGAAAGGAAACCAAAACACTAACATGTATAAGGAAAAGATGGAAAAAATAATAAAATGCTACACTGTAGAAAGTGGTAAAGGAAGGAAAGAATATTGTATTGCTGATGCAATACAAATTGCTGATGAAATATTGGATATATATTCAAAAGAAAGTTTTGCTGCAACACCAATAGTTAGAATAATTAAAGATTTTGGGTTTTTAATATACAACAGTGATTTAGATAAGCTAAATGAAAATGGGGTATCTGGAATAATTGAAGTAAATGGTCAAACAAAAGATATTTATTCTAATGATAAAATAATCGTAACAAATTGCAATGATCCAAATGAACATCAAAGATTTGTTGCTGCTCATGAACTAGGACATTACATAATGCATTGTTTGGGAGATTCCAAATATTTAGACAAAAACATACTTTTTAAAGAAACTTATGTATATAATAGTCATCAAGACAAAAAAGAGAAGTGTGCTGATCAATTTGCAGCACAATTATTGATGCCAAAAAAGAAATTTGTGTATCGTTATGCAAAAGCTGTTCAAGATTTTAATGGAGAAAGAGAAAGGGTAATCAAATATCTTTCGGATTATTTTCAAGTAAAAAAAGAGTCAGTAGAAAAAAGAGTAAAAGAAATCTTGTTGGAGGAATGTTACGAGTGGGGATAAACAAGGGAAAAAAATACAAGAAGATTAAAGAAGTAGTAGAAGATATAGTGAATGAGATGAATTTTAGTAATGCAGAAACAAATGAAGAATTCAATCGTTCAAAAAAATATACAAGTCTTTTAGAAAAGTATGTAACAAATGCAGAAAAATCTTTGGGTTTAAAGTTAATATTAAAGACAATATTCTTTTTTGGAATAATTTTAATTTTATTGGCATTAATAATATCATTTATTACAATTACTATTTATTCTGTAAAAAATATAAATGTTCTTTCTACTGATGATAGGATAATGCTAATATTACCATTTGTTTCATCTCTTAGTACAACTTTAGTTGCATTATGCAAATTGCCAGAGATTATAGCACAATATTTATTTAATCCAGAAGAAGAAAAATCCATAATTGAAATAATTGGTAAAATGCAAGTTTATGATTTAGAAAGAGGTAAAAGACCATATGATAAAAATATGTCTTTGATGTTGAATGTTTTTAAGGATTATGATAAAACAGATCCATCAATGAAGAAAGAATCAAATAAAGGTAATGATGATTTTAGTACTTCTGAAAGAATTGATAATGGAAAATATATTGATTGCAATGCAGATAAAAAGGGAGATAATAAAAATGGTGTTGTAAATAAGAAATGAATATATTTATAGAGACTTATTGAACAAATAAGTCTCTATTTTTTTTGCCATAAATTACATCTTAGAAATTCTACCATATTTATCTTGTGTGTTAAATTTTACCACAAAAGGAATTTAATTCCTTTGCTAACAAGACAACACATCTTTGAAAGGTGTTTCAAGATAGATATAAAGAAAAGAAAGGGTAGGATTTTATGAGAGAGAAAAGAAAAACAAGATTTGCTGAAAGAGTCCTTGCAATGTCTCTTGCTGTAATGATGAGTTTTACTTCTATTATGGGAAGTGGGACAAGTGTGTATGCAACAGAAGATGATACATCACTTGACACAAACTTATCAGATAGTGATTTTGAATCATTAAATGACAGTGGTGAAAGAGCAGATGCAGTAGAATTTGACCATTTCTTTGATACAGGACTTGATTCTGAATCATTGAAAAGTGAAGATTTTTCATCTTGTGAACTTCTTGCAGTAGCTGATGCATCTGTGTTTACATCAAACACAGAAGTTGTTTCAGAGTATGGTGGAGTATATCTTCTTCGCTTTGCAACACCAGAAGAAACTATGCATGCATACTCCTATTACTATGACAAGACAGAAATGCTTGATATCAATACAGTATTATTCCATGTATCTGATGGAGAAGAGGAAACTACAAGCATAGCAATGACAGATGATAATGAAAGTGATGCATTATCTGAAGCATCTGTGTTAGAGAAGAAGACATATCCCAACGCCATTGCACTTATTGATACAGGGTGTGAAGGTGATAATGTTGTTGATGCAGTTTCTGTTCTAGGTGGAGATGTAAAGGATGACAATGGGCATGGACAGAAAATGTATGATGCTATTGTTGGTGAGTACCAAGATGCAGAGATACTTTCTATTAAAGCTTTAGGCAGTGATGGTTCTGCTTATGCTTCTGATGTCTATGCTGCTGTGATGTATGCAATTGAAAGCAAAGTAAAAGTAATCAATTTGTCTATGTCTGCAATTGCAACACAAAAATCAGAGATAGTAGAAACTGCTATTGAGATGGCAACAGATAATGGAATTCTTGTAACAAGTTCTGCTGGTAATAATGGAAAAAATGCAAAGTATTATACTCCTGCAAGAATGGAATGTGTATATGTAGCTGGTGCATGTAATATTACTGGTGAAAGACTTTCATTTTCAAACTATGGTGATAGTGTAGACTATAATGTAGTAGCTGATTCTACATCAAAGGCATCTGCAATTTTGGCAACTATGCTTGCAAGAGATGGTGTAGATGGATTAGATTTAAATAACGGAAAAATATTTAAATCTGATTATATAAAAGAAGATTTACCAAAAGATGATGATAATTATTTAGATATTGTGGATTCTTTAGACGCAAATTTTTTAGTAAATGGATATTTTGACGATAATAAAGGATTTGTTGTGGCTGATCATTACCATGGAAAAGTAAATGGAATTACAGCTTCGTTATACCATCTTTTGGTTTATAATGCACAAGGCAAAGTAGAATCTAGTGTTCTTGGATATTGTTGTCAGCATAGTCAATCAGGAGATATGAATAAAGGAGATAATCTTAAGACTGATTGTTATATTGGAAAAGCTGCATTTTCAAATGATGTAACAAGAAGAAATATTGCAAAAGCATTACTTTGGGCAAATACAGCTCCGGATCCAAAATGGGATGGATTTGATGATTATGGTGGAGATGATGACAAAGCAAAACATGATGATGGTGTTGTAGCTCTTACATGTAGCTATTATAATGGAGATTCAGTAAGTACAATAAGCAAACTTCCAGATGTAACAGCATATAGAAATTTTCTTGCAAATCAAACTATCTTTTTGGAAGAAGATGATAAAACAGCATCCTTATCATCAAATAGCCAAGAAGCAAGTGATTCAGAAAATGGTATGATGAAGTCAAAGCCAATGAATCTTACATGTGTGCAAGGCATGACATATAGCTTTATTGTTCCAAATAACTGTAAGGTGTATTTGTATAGTGGAGCAAATGGAACAGGTACTAAAACAGAATATGGAGCTGGTACAAAAGTTTCTATAGGGAATGGGCAAAGTATCTGCTTGCTTGCAAATTCAAGTCTTGCAGGTCAGACAACAAATATAGGAGGAATTCAGAGTGATCAGCCTATATATCAAGTTGCAAAATTTGTAGTCAATGATTCCAGAAAATCAAGTTTTCAGAATGTAGCATGTATTGGATATGGTAGTAAAAAAAGTATCAACCTTTCTGTTAAGTGGTCAACATTTCCATTTACAATTACAAAGAAAGCAGCAAGTGTGAACATTCCTACTGCTACTTACGTAAATGGTGTAAAGACTGCCAATGGAACATGCACATTGAATGATATTGCAAGTGTATACAGTCAAAACTATGGAACTCTTCCAGATGCAAGATTTACTGCATGGAAGAGAGGGGATGCTGCACATACACCAATTCAGGTTTACTTGGATCAAGGATGTACTATACCGGCAACCAATGGGCAATTAACAGTAGGTGTAACTTATTACACAAAAGAAAAGAGCATCACAGTTTCTGAAACAACAGCACCAAAGGGATGGTCACACAAGACCACTGATGGACAAGATTACTTCGTATCTCTTGACTTAGATGGTAGCACAAAATCATTTAACTTTGAAGATGAGTTTCATGGTGATCCATTTAAGATGCAGATTGCTAAGAAAGATAAAGCAGAAACAAAGGTAAAAGATGCATTATTTACACTTACAAATAACAACACAGGTGAAAAGTGGGTTTATAAGTCTGATAGTAATGGATATATAAACTTTTCAAATCCATCTTATGTATATAATGGAAAAGTGTATTTAAATGCATTAACAGGTGAAGTTCAGTTTTACCTTGGTAATTATACATTATCAGAGACAACCCCAGCGGATGGATATCTACCAAGTGGTAGTTATTTTATTATCAAAGGTGGACAAGTAATTAAGCAATCAACAGATTTTAATGGAAAGATTCTTGATTTTGATGTTATATCTACAGATGATGGTCAAGGTAATGCACAAGTATCTATAGATAATGTAATTATTGCTGCCAATGCAACTGTTGACTTGCAGATGAAAGAAAACTGCAAGATGATGGGATTTAAGGTTCAAAAGAACAATAAAGATACCAACACAAATGCAACAGAAGGTGGCATGATAGACTATACCACAAACTTTGATTTAGTATATGTTGGAAGATACAAGACAGGTAATGATAATGATGATACAACATGGTATGATAAGAACCTTAATGGCAAGAAAGATGATGGAGAAGTCTATCACAAGGGCGATGTAATTGGAAACTTCACTACAGATAAAAACGGATTCTATGAATTGAATGGAAAGTATCTGCAAGTTGGGACATACAAAGTTGTAGAAAAGACTGCCCCAGATGGAATGATTAGAGACAGTATTTTTGATACAACTGAGGTATATTTCCCTAACAGTGATGGATTAAAAGATAAGTCTACATCATGGACTACATTAGGTGATGGATATATCAATGATCTTACAAGTGAGCGTTCTCTTGTTAACTCTATGGCAAGAGGTGGTGTAGCCGGCTACAAGTATGATGCAGAGTCTCTTACTCCAAGCGCACTTGCAGGCAGTGTATTTGATGGCATCAATATATATGTAAGAAATGATAACCAAAGTGTTGTAATGCTTGATGAAAATGGTGATGGAATTGGTGAAAAGGCATTAAAACCAGGTGAAAAGTATAAGGTTTTTACTTTGAGCAATGGTTCTGCTGTTTATAGTTCTAATCCAACACTTCTTCCGTATGGTAAGTATTCGCTCTTGGAAGATGGTGGAACAAACCTTGATTATCTTATTGGAGACAAGCTTTCTAAAGAAGGTATTCCTTTTGAGATAACGGATAATATGCAGTATTTTATCCTTGCACTCAATAATGCGGATATTGAAGCAATCAAAAACTATGTGAATACAAACTATGCATCACAGATTGCAGAAATAAAGAAGCATTTGGTTGATGGAAAAGCAAGAGAGATTCAATACAATTCATTAGGAAATGATATTGCATCCATGATTGCAAACCATTCTTCAAAGCATGGTGTAGCTATTGTTAAATATGATACAGATGATTATGACAATGCAAAGGCATCTTTGGATGTAAAGAATGGTTATTATCCAGAAGCACAAGGTGATGCAACACTCCAAGGGGCTGTTTATAAGATTTACAACAGAAACAATGGAGAAATTATGATTGACACTGATGGAGATCATAATGGAGATAAAAAGGTTGCAAAAGATGGAGAGTGTATTACTCTTACAACAAAGTATGATGAGGCAGAAGGGATTGAGTATGCGTCTACAAGTGCAACACTCCTTCCAAATGGAAATTATGAAATTATAGAGGTTACTCCATCTGTCGGATATTTGAAGTCAGGAAACATTTCTCAGCCATACACAGCTACAAAAGATGGACAGTATTTTATCTTTGCAGCTTCAGAAAAGGCAGAGAAGAAAATTGAAAATATTGTAAACAGAGAAAACCCAATAAAGGTGTTTGATGAACATCAGCATAACATTACTTTTGTTCCAAAGTATGAACAGAAGCTTACTGATGATGTAGCAAGAGGAAAACTTACTATCAAGAAGAATGATGCAGAAAGAGCAGAACACACAATGAATGGTGTGATTGCTTCTGAGTCATCTGATTATGGTAAGATTTCAAATGATAATGAGTCCAAGTATGCACAAGGTGATGCTTCACTTGAAAAAGCTGTATATAAGGTATACAACATTTCAGATCATTATGTGTACACAATTGGTTCAAATGATGGAACAACAAGAACGAGAGTAGAAACAGGAAAGAATACATTTAAGAATCTGACTGGAATTGATGTTGATACTCTTACATTCAAAAGCTGTATATACAATGAAAAGTTAAGCAACATTATTGATGATGAGATGATGAGTAAGATTCAGGAATCTCTCTCTAATAATGTATGTTATACACTTACAACAGACAAGAATGGTGTAGCTTCAACAGTAGATAATGCACTTCCTTATGGTACATATCTTGTAATGGAGTACACACCATCTAAGGGATATCTTGCTACCACTGAAAGAGATGGTGAGACAGCAAAGATTATCAGAATCAGAAATAATGGTGACACTGCAAATCTTACCTATGATAAGTCTAACTTGAATAAGACATTCTTTGAGGCAGTAATCAGAGGTGGCTTTGAAGTTTACAAGTATGATGAAGAGTCAAAGATGAATGTTCCTCTTAACTCTGCAAATCTTGAAGGTAAGTTTGAAGTAATCAACAGAAGTAAGGATTATGTATGGGTAGATACCAATGAAAATGGTATTTATGAAGATAGTGAATGTTACGCACCGGGCAGCGTAGTATATACATTCAAGACAGATGCAAAAACAGGTAAGTTTGTATCAAAGAACAATCTGCTTCCATATGGTACTTATGAAATCCATGAGACATATCCACCAAATGGATATCTGCATTTAAGCAATATCAATCCAAATACATCTGTTTTCTTTGAGATAAGAGAAGAAAGCAAGATTGTATCTGATGGATGGTATTTTGACAAAGATGGAACCAAGGTAACATCAACAACGCATTATGCACCAATTGAGAATGCATACAATGAGGATGGAACAAGAATCACTCAGGAAGAACTTGTTGGTGAAGCAAAAGAAGTAACTGATGCAAGACTTATTATTTACAACTTTGTTGTACGTGGTGATATCTTCTTTGAGAAGAAGAGTGCTATGACAATGAAGGCAATGCCATATACACCATTCCTTATGACATCCTATGATGAGAATGGAAATCCGATTGAAAGTCATGTTATCTTTACTGACCAAAATGGTGATTTCAATACATCAGCAAAATATGTAGATCATACATACAATACAAATGCTGGTGATGAGATGTATGATTGGCTTATGAAGTATAGCAATGCATATGAGAATGAGGATGAAGATACTATTGCAAGTATGGATGCAGAGTATGCAAAGCTTGTAGAAAAGTATAAAGCAGGTGTAGGTACATGGTTTGGCTTGAATACAAAAGTATCTGATGACTTAGGAAGAAAAGGAACTCTTACTAATGAGTTAAATGCAGTTGGAGCCCTTCCGTTTGGAACTTACACAATTGAAGAACTTAGATGTCCTTATAATAAGGGATATAAGATGGTAACTGATACAGTTGTAGTTGATTCTGATGCAGCAGACACAACAGCAGACATTGATCCAGAAGGATACAAGTCACATGCTATGCACAGCACTGTAAACATGGGAACTATTTACAACTCAGCAAGTGGAATTTCCACAGTGGCACTTACGCAAGATGAGCAGTCTCATTACAGCAATGCATATGGTGACATGGTTATCATAGATAAGGTTTCTTATGAGAATATTGTACCAGGCAGAAATTACAAGCTTGTTGCAGAATTAAGAGATGCAGATACAGGTGATGTTCTCTATGATGCATGGGGCAAGGAAGTAAGAGTAGAGAAAGAGTTTGTTCCAACTCTTGCAACAGATTCCATTGATATGAATCTTGAATTTGATGCATCAGATTACAAGAATGGTGGTACAGTTGTTGTATTTGAGTATTTGTATGATATAGAAATCAGTACTGATGATCCTATTGCATATGAGGAAGACTTGACAAATCCAGATCAGCAGATTCATTTTCCTAAGATTGATTCTGAACTTACAGAAGAAAAGACTGGACTTCATGTAATCAAGTCAAATCCAACAGAAGATCAGGTTTGGGTTGATACCATTTCTTATGAGAACTTAGAACCAGGGCAGACATATGTAATTGGTGGATATCTCATTGATAAAGAAAAAGTAGATTATGCAGAAGATGACTATAAAGATCATATAACTGCAGATATCTATGATTTTGAAGATAGCAGAATGTCTTATAACAAGAGCAATGAGATTATCTTCAAGCCAACAGAAAAAGATGGTACATTTAAGCTGAAATATACTTTCAGTGCTACAAAGATGGAAGATAAGGCTTATGTATCATTTGTAGAAGTAAAAAAGAACAGAAATGTGATTGCAAGTCATATGGAAATTGATGATGAGATGCAGACAGTTTATGCACCACTTATCACAACAAAGGCATATGATTTCAAGACAAAAACACAGCTTTCATTTGCTGAGACAAATGAGACAATTGTTGATACTGTTTCTTATAGTAATGTAGCACCAAATGTAGAATATACAATCAATGGTGTGCTGATGAATAAGAAAACAGGTAAAGTTGCTGTTGATAAAGATGGCAAGGAAATTACTGAAACAAAGACATTTACACCGACTACATCAAGTGGTGATATAGATATTGTATTTAAGTTCAATGGAACAGATATGGAAAATACAACATTGGTTGCCTATGAGACATTATGTGTAAATGGAAATTATGAACTTTGTTATCATAAGGAAATGGATGATAAGAACCAGACTATCTATATTCCAAAGATTGAAACAAAGGCAAGAGATTCAGTAAATGCAACACAGATGGTAAATCCAGATACAAAGGAGATTTCCATCACAGATACAATCAGTTACTACAACCTTATTCCAGAAGAGGAATATCAGCTTGTAGGAAAGCTTGTTGATCTTGATACAAAGGAAACACTGCTTGATAAGGATGGAAATCCGGTTACTTCAACAGTAAACTTTGTACCAGCAAAGGCAGATGGAGAAAAGAAAGTAACATTTACTTTTGAGGGTTATGAAAAATTAGAGGGTAAGACAACTGTAGTATTTGAGGAAATGTATATTGTTGTGAGTGGTGGAAAGCTTACAGAAGATGATGCAGAAGACTCCTCAACAACAGAAGATGCATCTAATGATACATCTGAGACAACAACAGAAGAGACAACAGAAGATGGCGATCATAACTTAAATGTAGATGATGATGACATTAAACCAAATCCATCAGATAATGATTTTGAAGAGATTGGTGGCAATGATGAACCACTTGTTATCAAGAAAATTGCACAAGAATGTAACCTTGAAAACAAGAACCAGACTATCTACTTCCCTGAACTTCATACAACTGCATATGATGGAACAATAGGTATCAATATGACAAAGGCAAGTGAGGCTAAAGTCATAGATACAGTTGCTTATTACAACCTTGTAGGTGGTATGGAATTTACTATTAAGGGTAAGCTTGTAGATAAGGAAACAGGGGAAGTAATCAAGGTAGATGGCAAGGAAGTAACAGCAACAAAGACATTTACTGCTGATGATAAGATGTATGGAACAGTAGATGTGGAATTTACCTTTGATGCAACAAAGCTTGCAGGCAAGACACTTGTAGCATATGAAGAACTGTATGTTGGAGACTTCTTATTAAAGAGTCATACCAAGATTGATGATGAAGCAGAAACCATCTATATTCCTAAGATTGGAACGACAGCAAAGAATTCAGAGACAAAAGATCATATTGCTAATGCAGATGGAAGTGTAGAAATCACAGATACAGTAAAATATGAGAATCTTGTACCGGGAAGAGAGTATATCATTGTAGGACAAATGATGAACAAGAATACAAAGGAAGCTGTTGAACTTACAAATGGTGAAGACTTTGATGAAAGCACTCTTGATCATCCGCTGTCAACAGAGATTATAGTCTCAGATAGAGTAAAGAATCTTCTTTCAGATGATGAGAGAAATAATCTTCTTATCAGTATGCAGTCAGATAATGAAGGTAACACTCCGCTTGATGGCTTGGATGAGTCAGATACAGAGTTTGATGATGAAACAAAGTCTGATTTAGAAGATACTGATAATAAGGAAGACTTAACAGAACAGGAAAAAGACTTAGCACAGATAAAGGATGTAGCTGAAAAGCTTTATAATGGAGAAGGTACTTTCAGCAATCTTGATACATTGGTAAAAGCATATGCAGTCAAGTATCCAGATTCTGAGATTGCAAAGAATCTTGCTCCATTCTTGAATGATTTGATTGATGCATCAAATGTACTTGATTTGTATATTGCAAACTATAAGAAGATTCAAGAACTTCTTAAAAAGGGTGATACAGATGATAGTAAAAAGGATGATGACACAGATAAACCACAGACAAAGGGATACTACATTGTAAAGAAGTTTGTTCCAACAGAAGCAGATGGAAGTGTTGAACTTACATTTAAGTTTAATGGTACAGACATGGATGGAATCAGTGTAGTAGCATTTGAGGAGCTGTATGTAAACGGATATTCCGTAGCAGAGCATAAGGAATTATCTGATGAAGGACAGACAGTGCATCTTCCTAAGATTCAGACAACAGCCGTAAACAAGAAGAATAATACACATTATTCTGAGGCAGAAAAAGAAGTCACCATTGTAGATACAGTGAAGTATGAGAATGTATTAAAGGGCAAGAAGTACACTGTAACCGGTGTTCTGATGGACAGAGATGCTGGTGTCCCTATATACAAGGATGCAGAGACAAAAGAACCTGTCACAGCAACAGCAACATTTACTGCAGAATCTGAAAACGGAACAGCAGATGTGGAATTTACCTTTGATGCAAGTCTGTATGAGGGTGTAACAGTGGTAGCCTTTGAGGATTTGTATTACAACGGAATAAAGGTAGGTACGCACTCTGATTTATCTGATGAAGAGCAGGCTGTACACATTGTCAAGATTGGAACAACAGCAACAGACAAGTTCACAATGGATCATGTATTAAAGCATGGCAAGACAGAAATCATTGATACGGTTTCCTATAAGGGATTAGTACCGGGAACAGAGTATGTTCTTAGTGCAACACTTATGGATAAGGAGGCAGGCAAGCCTTATTCAGACAAGAGTGTAAGTGAGATCAAGTTTACTCCTGATGCATCAGAAGGAAAAGTTGAAGTATCATTTACATTTGACACAGACAAGCTTGATGGAAAGACTCTGGTAGTTTTTGAAAAACTGTACTTTGAAGGAATAAATATTGCAAACCATGAAGATATCAAGGATGAAGGACAGACCTTGTATATCCCTAAGATTGGTACATCTGCATCTGATTCCAAGACAAAAGAATCAATCATGCTTGCAGAGGAAGAAGCAAAACTCATTGATACAGTTAAGTATGAGAATCTGCTGCCTGGCAGAGAGTATGTAATCATTGGACAGCTTGTAAGAAAATCAGATGGCAGTGCAGTAGAAATCTATGACGGACTGACAAAGAAAGAACTTCCTGTTGCAGATGCAACCATGTCTGATGCAACAGCAACAGATGCAACCATGTCTGATGCAACAAACACAGATGCACAGCCAAGAGCAGTTGGACAGTATGTAATCAAGAAGTTTGTACCTGATACATCAGAAGGAAGTGTGGATATCACATTCAGATTTGATGCATCCAAGATTGATGGTGACTGTGTGGTAGCCTTTGAGGAGATTTACTTAAATGGTTATTGTGTAGCAGAGCATAAGGATATCAAGGATGAGGGACAGACTGTGAAGCTTCCAAAGGTAGAGACATCTGTGAAGAACAATGCAGATGACACACACTATACGGAAGCTGTTGAAAATGTAACGATTACAGATGCAGTGAAATACTCTAATGTAATAAAGGGTAAGGAGTACACAGTAACAGGTGTGCTGATGGATAAGGAAACAAAGGAGCCATTGTTAGATAAAGATGGCAAGCAGATAACATCCAGTGTAACCTTTATTGCAGAGGAAGAGAATGGTTCTGTAGATGTAGGATTTACGTTTGATGCAAGTCTGCTTGCTGGAAAGACAGTAGTAGTTTTTGAGGATTTGTACTACAATGGCAAAAAGGTAGGAAGTCATGCAGATATCAATGATGAAGACCAGTCCATTCATGTAGTGGAGATAAAAACAACAGCAACAGACAAGAATACAAAGACGCATGTGGCAGCAAACGGAAAGACGATCATTGTTGATAAGGTTTCATACAAAGGTTTGATTCCTGGACAAGAGTATGTAATCAGTGGTAAGCTGATGGATAAAGAGACAGGAAAAGAACTTATAAAGGGAGATAAATCTTCTAAGATTGAAACTCTTGTAAATAGTGTAACTGGAAAGACAAATGAGTATATTGGTGAAATCAAGTTTGTTCCAACAAAGTCTGAGGGAACAGTAGATATTAAGTTTGAGGTAGATACGACAGGTCTTGAAGGTAAGACTTTGGTAGTATTTGAAAAACTCTATAATGAGGGCAAAAATATTGCAAATCATGAAGATATAGAGGATAAAGATCAGACCATATATGTACCTAAGATAGGAACAACAGCAATAGACAAGCTGACATCTACAAAGAACACGGTACTTGGAGACAAGACAGTAATTGTAGATACAGTGAAGTATGAAAACCTTGTACCAGGTGAGACATATACCATTGAAGGTATTCTCATAGATAAGAGTACAAAGAAAGCATTATCAAAAGATAAGAAAGCTGATACAAAGCTTGTATCAACAGATAGTGTAAAGAATACAGTAACAAAGATACAAACCAAGACAGAAGAATGGAATGGAATTTCCATTACAATGCCTGAAACAATTGGATGTCATAACAGTTTTGGCAACAGAGTAAAGGCAACTTATGAATTGAAAAAAGTTCCAGATGGAAAATACTACTCATTAACAGTAAATATGACTGTTACTCAGTGGGATTCAAACAGAACTAACTTTGGTGCATATGTAGATGTATTAGATGAAAATGGAAATGCAATCAATAGTGATACATTCATTTACTTCAAGAATGATAATGGAGTTAAGGTGGGTGATACTTATACAGATACAGTTCCAATTCCTTTAAATACAAAGAAGATTGTCTTTAAGGAAAATGCAACTAATGCAACAGAAAAACTTGGTTTGACAACAACAGAATCTGTCACAACAGAAAATGTTACAACACAAGCAACAACGGAAGAGATAAAGGCAACAGACAGTGATGCAATAAACACAGATGCATTGAAAGAAAATGCAAGAGAAGGAAGTGTTGCAACAGCAACATTTACACCTGAAAAAGAAAGTGGAAGCGTTGATGTTGAGTTTGTTATTGACACAAAGGATTTAGCTGGAACAACCCTTGTAGCATATGAATATCTGAAACTGAATGGCAAAACAGTAGCCAAGCATGAAGATATCAATGATGAAGACCAGAGTGTATATGCAGCTAAGATTGGAACCAAGGCAACAGTAGATGGCAAGAAGACAGCACAGGTAAATGCAGAAACAACAATTGTAGATACTGTAGAATACACCAATCTGATTTCGGGGCAGGAATACACAGTAAAGGGTGTACTGATGGACAAGAAAACAAATCAGTCGATTGGAGTAACAGCAGAGACAACATTCAAGGCTGAGAAGTCTGATGGAAGTGTAGAAGTAACATTCAAGGCAGATACCACAAAGTATGAAAGTCTGGTAGTATTTGAGGACTTGTATATAGGTGGAAATCTTGTAGCACAACATGCAGATATCAATGATGAAGATCAGACAGTGACATTTACAAAAGAGACACCTCCTGATGAGAAGGTAAAAACAGGAGCAGGAATCCTTGTAGCAATTCTCATGGGACTTGCATTAGGCTTTGGTGGAGCAGGAATTTACACACTGAGAAGAAAGAAGAAATTCTTCTAAAACAAACAACCTATCTTTTCTTAGAGAGATACCATTTCAAATGAGATGGTATCTTTCTTTTTGTATAAAGGAATTCAATTCCTATGTTTATTTTAAAAAGAGAGATATGACATATTTTATGTAACTTGGAAACAATGAAGTAGAAAGAGAGGGTTTTGTTATGGATGAGAAGAAGTTACGGGAAATGATTGATGAAGTTATAAGAGGAAAAGAGTTTAATGAAAGGCAAATAGATGAAATCAGATTAGGTTTTGAGAATGGATTGTCTGTGGAACAAGTACAATTCTATGCTGATTCTAAATTTGATGATAAACAAATGAGACAAATTAGATTTGGCTTTAAGCATGGATTGCCAATGGAACAAATACAGTTTTATGCTGATCCTAAATTTGAATATGGTCAAATGTGGGAAATAAGAAAGGGATTTGAGAGTGGATTAACCATGAAACAGATACAACTTTATGCTAATCCTAAATTTAATGCAAAATATGATTTCTTTAAACTTAAGAGCAGTCAAATGGATCAAATCAGATTGGGTTTTGAGAATAGATTGCCCATGGAACAAGTACAGTTTTATGCTGATTCTAAATTTGATGATAAACAAATGGAACAAATTAGATTAGGTTTTGAATATGGATTATCAATAGAACAGGTACAGACATATGCTGATGAGGAACTTGATGGATATCAAATGGAAGATATCAGAGAGGCACTTGAAAATGGGTGGTCTATAAGAAATGCATTGATGTGTTCTTATGAAGCTAAATTTGATTGGAAACGAATGAAAGAAATTAAAGCAGGCTTTGAAAATGGCTTATCAGAAGAACAAATAAATCTCTATGCCAATTCCAAATTTGATGAAAATCAAATGTATGCAATAAGAAAAGGCTTTGAAAATGGATTATCATTAGAACAGATACAAATTTATGCCAAGCCGGAATTTTATGCAAGTGAGTTTATAGAGTATAGTCAAATGCATCAAATTAGACTAGGTTTAGAACATGGGTTATCAACAGAACAAGTGCAAACATATGCAAAATCTGAATATTATTGGGAACAAATGCAAGAAATGAGACATGATTTGGAATCACACTTATCAGAAGTCACAATTCATTATAAGGGTGAGTTAGGGAAATTTGATTATAATAGAGGGGACTTTGTGTTGTTGCATGATAAAGATGGAAAAGATTATCTTCATTACAATGAATATATAGGTAATACTACACTTGACTTGCCAGATGGAATTACAAACACAAGAAATATGTTCAAAGATTGTACACTTCCAGATGGATTTACACTTGGGGATTTTGATACAAGTAAAGTTACAGACATGAGTGGTATGTTTGAAAACTGCAGTATGTCAGATGGATTCACATTTGGAAATGGATTTGATACAAGGATCGTAGAAGATATGTCATATATGTTTAATGGATGTAGTGTACCAGATGACTTTGTATTCAATGACAAGTTTGTGATAAATGATAACTGCATTGTAGATAACATGTTTGAAGACAGTAACATTGACGATTTATCTCCATTAGAAGAACCTGATTTGGAAGTGGATGGAGAGGAAATATAGATGACATACTTAAAGAGATACCGTTTCATATGAGATGGTATCTTTCTTTTTGTATAAAGGAATTCAATTCCTATATTTATTTAAAAAAATAATACATATTTTATGTAGTTTAAAAAGTGTTCCAAGTAACAAACTTGATTATGAGCAAGTGATGAAAATCAAAGAGGAATAGGAACAACTTATTGGAAACCACAACTTGCTATGAAAGTAAATTTGGACACTTTGATACAAGCAAAGCTATAGATATGTTTATTGTTGTATATACTATATCATAATTACAAGGGAGATAAAATAATGAATGGAAATGCACAAGTTAAAGATTTGAAAAATAAATATGTTTTTTGGGATATTGATGGGACTTTAGCCCCTTACAGATTTAATGATCATGTAGGAGATCCAGATGGGACAAATAATGGAATGAGTTTAAAGGAAATTGAAGAGGGTGTATTCCTCACAAGAAAACCATCAAAGCATATGCAAAATGTATTGAATACTTGTAAAGCAAAGAAACATATTGTAATGGGGCATTGTCAAGTAAAAAAAGAAATGGAAGATAAACAACCTTGGTTAGATAAATATTACCCAATGATAAAAGAAAGGTTATTGGTATATGAAGATATATCAAAGGCTGAAACAATTCTGCAATATTGCAGAGATAATGAAATTGATTTAAGTGAGGTAGTATATGTAGATGATGTAATACCATTTCTCAGAGAAGCAGAGAGGAAGGGTATTCGATCATATCATATTAGTAGCTTTTTGGATTGGGATTATCAGTCTATTTCTTAAATTGCTACATTTTTAATATACAAAACTATGAGGGGGAAATTATGGATAGGATAAATATAAAAATACAAGAAAGCATTAAATTAAAAAATACTTTTTTGAATATGAAATTGGTAAATATGTATTGTAAGCATATGATACTAAATGAATCTGTCAATGAATCAAAAGCAAACCAACTTCTAGTTGCATCAAATAAAATTCACTATGAGTTTTGTGAGTGGGGTACATATGATAATTTTCCAAGTGATTTATTGCATCATTTAGGGATAATTACAAAAATGGAAACTGACAAGTATGATCATGCAATTCGTGTAGTAATATGTAAATATAAATTTTTTGATAGTCCTATTGTATGGACAGATAATTTACATAGTACAGTTAAATATATTAGAGAATATGGAAAAGATGTAAGACTTAAAGATATTCCTTTTTATGTTGTGGATTTATCTGATTTAGAAAATCCTATTATTGGTTCATATGATAAAAATGTAATTAAACCTAATATATCTGATGTATTGGGAGCTGTATCAAGTGCATATTTCAGATATGAGATGTCAAATTCACAAGAACTTATAAATGTATCTTATTTAGTAGGCGATTTATTAAAAGATAACCCTGAACTATATACATATCAAAATGCACATATAAGTGGCATTTAGATAAATCCAAAAACGAAAGTGGGTACTATAAAAATAGTATCTACTTTTTTTATTGTTAAAATACAGAATCAACTATATAATAAATAGATATGAGATGACATCTCTTTTTTATTCAAGAAATTCAATTCCTATATTTATTTTAAAAAATAAGATAAGTCATATTTCTTATAACTTAGAAAGAATGAAGTAGAAAGAGAGGATTTTGTTATGGATGAGAAGCAGTTACAGGAAATGATGGATGAAGTTACAAGAGGAAAAGAATTTGATTCTTATCAAATAGAACAAATCAGATTAGGATTTGAAGATGGACTTTCCATGGAACAAGTGAAAATATATGCTGATTCAAGATTTGATTGTGAGCAAATGGAAGAAATCAGAAAAGGTATTATTGGAATACATGCATTAACAACAGAACAAGTTAATATGTATGTAAATCCAAAATTTGATGTTAATCAAATGAAAGAAATTATAAAAGGCTTTCATCATGGTTTAACAATGGAGCAAATACAGGAATATGCAGAACCTAAATTTGATTCAGAACAGATGCAGGAGATGAGAGAAGAGGCAGAGTCACATTTATCAGAAATCACAACTCACTATAAAGGTGAATTGGGTGAGTTTGATTATAACAGAAGTGACTTTGTGTTACTGAAAGATAAAGATGGAGGAGATTTTCTTAGATATAATGAATATGTAGGGAATCTCACATTGAATTTACCAAAAGGAATTGTAGATACAAGAGGCATGTTTGCAAAATGTGATATTCCTAGTGGTTTTAAACTTGGAGATTTTGACACAAGTGAAGTAAAAAATATGCAGTCCATGTTTTATAAGTGTTATATGCCGAATGGATTTACACTTGGAGACAAATTTGATACAAGTAAAGTTGAGAATATGAGTTTCATGTTTAATGAGTGTAATATGTCTAATAATTTTACTTTAGGAGAATATTTTAATACAGAAAATGTAACAAATATGGAAGGTATGCTTGCAGATTGTGTTATGTTAGAGAATTTTACACTTGGAAACAAGTTTGATACAAGCAAGGTAGAAAATATGCATGGTATGTTCTCTGGTTCTAGTGTACTAGACAATTTTAGTCTAGGAGAACATTTCAATACAGAAAATGTAACAAATATGGAAGGCATGTTTGAGTATTTTTGTATGCCAGATGAATTCACACTTGGAGACAAGTTTGATACAAGTAAAGTAGAAAATATGCATGATATGTTTAATAATTGCACCATGCCAGAAGATTTTACATTGGGAGAAAAATTTGATACAAGCAAGGTAGAAGACATGAATGGTATGTTCTTTAAATGTGATATGTCAAATAATTTCACTCTTGGTGATTATTTTAATACAAGTAATGTGAGCAGAATGAGTGGAATGTTTGCAAGTTGTAGTATGCCAATGAGTTTCACACTTGGAGATAATTTTGATACAAGTAATGTATGTGAGACAAGAGGAATGTTTAATAATTGTGATATGTCTTATGATTTTACTCTTGGAGATAAATTTGACATGAAGAATGTAACAGACATGAGAGCAATGTTTGAAAACTGCACTATGCCAGATGATTTCACATTAGGAGAACATTTTGATACAAGCAATGTAGAAGACATGTCATATATGTTTAATGGATGTAGTATGCCAGATGACTTTGTGTTTAATGACAAGTTTGTAATAAATGATAACTGTGATGTGTACAACATGCTTGACTGTGATAAAGATATTGATGATTTGCTTCCATCAGAAGAATTTGATTTGGAAGCAGATGGAGAGGAAATCTAAATAGTAAATAAAAAGGGTACTGAAAGTCAGTACCTTTTTTATTTTTATAAATATGAAATAACATATTACTTATGTACAAATAGATATACTAGGAGAAAATCTTGGTTATTTGTACATAAGCTCCTTTGCATTAAGTCCTACTTAATCTTGGAGTAAAAGGAGGAAGTGTATGAGAAAAATGTGTAAAAATAACAGTCTGTTCTTTTTGGCGCAGATGAACAGACTGCTTATTAAAAACATTGACTTAATTGTTTATCTTATTGATTTAATAATAAGATATTAAGTCTATCTACATTGTGGCAGTGACGACTGCCACAAACCCTCCTTTGTATTATAAAAAAAAACAAAAAAAAAATCAAGATAAAAGTGGGTACTGTTTAGCTTTATAGTACCCATTTTTTATTGTTAAAAAATAAAATAAACAGTATAATAAAGAAAATGAGATGCTGAAAGAAAAGTGATAACATGTTTTTTGGATGCAAAATGCCTAATTATGCAAGAAGACATTATGAAGAATTTATAGAATGTAAAAACAGATATTTGGAAAATAAAAATACAGATACATCAGCAGATATGAAGTGCACATATGAAGAAATCTATGAGGATTTTAAATTAGAAATGCACAAGGGAAATATAACAGAAAATGATTTTTACAAATCAAAGAATTACTGAATGAAGGATTATAAATATGAAATCAAAAGGAATTTAATTCCTTAATATATGAAATATAAGGGGGATGTGTAATGACTATGGGGATAGCAACTACATGTTTAGTAATAGCAGTTTTGATTATTGTATTGTTACTGTATATGTATTTAAAACAGAAGAAAAAAGATAGAACAAAAGAAAAAGGGAATTTATAGAGCAGAAAGCTTCTCAAACGTTATTTGAGAGGCTTTTTTTGTTACAGAAAAGTGATTTTACAAATTTACCATATTTATTGTTAGAAAAGGAGGAAGGCTATGAAACAAGTAGAAAATAAAGAACCATTCTTAGATAGAAAGTTTTTTGGCTTAAAAGTAAGACAAATATTTATATTTGCAATTTTATTTTTAGTCAGCAGAATTGTTGGATTTGTCTTTTTAGCAGTTGTAACAATAAGAAATACTTCTAAAGAAATAAAAGATTCATATCAAAAGACAATAGATAAGAACAAAGAGAAATTAAAGAACCTTAATTATACAAATCCTGTGACAGAATATGATAATCATGGAAATGAAATCACACAATCATAAAACAGTGGGGAATACTCAATACTCCCCATTTTTCTTTGCTTAAATTGTTCTTTTGCTCACTATGAACAAAAGTTTTTGCAAAAAAGGAGTTAAAAGCAAAAGTAATAGAATTGGTTATGTAAATAAGAAATGGCATATATGAAAGGAGATAAATATGGCAAAGGTAATCACAATTGCCAACCAGAAGGGTGGTTGTGCAAAAACAACAACAACATTAAACTTAGCATATGCATTAACAAAGCTTGGAAAGAAGGTACTTGCAATTGATTTCGATAGTCAGGCAAACTTGACTGTATGTTACGGAATCAATAATCCAAATGAAATCAAGCATTCCATTGCAGATTTAATGATTCGAGAAATTGAAGACGAAGATTTCCCTGAAAAAAAGGATTATATCCTTAACCACAATGGGGTTGATTTTATTCCATCATCTATTTCACTTTCCACAGTGGATGCAAAGCTTCAGCAGTCAACGATTTTTGCAGAAAAGACATTGAGTGATATTTTAGATAGAATCAAGGATGATTATGATTATATCCTTATTGATACATGTCCGTCTCTTGGGATCTTGACAATCAATGCACTTACGGCAGCAGATGAGGTAATTATCACTGTAAATCCACAGTTGCTTGCAATGATGGGATTACAGGATTTGTTGAAGACAATTAAGAAGATTAAGAAGAAGATTAACCCAAATCTTGATATTAGTGGAATTTTGCTTACAATGTGTGATGAAAGAACAAATCTGTATAAGCAGATTGTATCTGATGTTAGAGAAGCATGCAGTGGATTTGTGCCAATCTTTGATACAAAGATTCCAACAACAACCAAGATTGGCGAAGCAATTTATTATGGTCTTTCCATTGAAGAGTATGCATCAAGTTCAACAGCAGGCAAGGCATATATGGAATTTGCAAAGGAATTATTAAGTAAGGAGGATTAAGAATATGGGATTAAAGCCATCAAATAGAAATATTTTAGGAGATGCAATTGACTTTTACACCAATGATAATGAGATTGGTTCAGTAGAAGAAATTGATATCAATCTGCTTGTACCATTCAAGAATCATCCATTTCAGCTTTATGAGGGTGAAAGATTAAATGATATGGTTGAAAGTATTAAGGAAAATGGAATCTTAACGCCTGTCATTGTCAGAAAACTAAAAAATGAGTATGAAATTTTAGCAGGCCACAACAGAACCAATGCAGCTAAGATTGCAGGTCTTAAAAAGGTTCCTTGTATTGTTAAGGAAAAGTTGTCTGATAAGGATGCATATGTGTATGTTATTGAAACAAACCTTATGCAGAGATCATTTAATGATTTAAGGATGTCAGAAAAAGCACTTGTCCTTGCAGAAAGATATGACAATATCAAGTCACAAGGAAAGAGAAATGATATTATTAGAGAGTTGAAAATTCTGAATGGAGAAAAGCTTACAGAAGAGGAAGAAAAACAGGAAAACGTAAGCAACAGAGAAAATGTAGCAAAAGAATATGGATTATCTGGGCCAACCATGGCAAGACTGCTTAGAGTTAATTATCTTCCAGATAAGTTTAAAGCTTTATTGGATGATGGAAAGATTCCTTTACTTTCTGCAGTTAATCTTTCTTATATTGATAAAGATGCTCTTGAGGTTATCTATGATATTCATTGTGACTATGGAATCAAGATTACAGAGCCATTATCGAGAGAGTTAAGAGAGAATAAGGATAACTCTAAGGATGCTATTGAGAAGATTATGGTAAAGCCAAAGTCTTCTGTATCATATCAGAGTGTAAAACTTCCAACAAATACATATAACTGTTATTTCAAAAACAAGAAGCCAAAGGAAATTGAAAGTATTCTAAGTAAAGCATTGGAAATGTATTTTGAAAACAATTCATAATTAAGGGGGAAAATATGGAAGCAAATAGAAAAAGAGTTTTACAGAAAAAGAAATTTTGGTTGTTTTGACGAAAGAACCCCTCAGTCACCTGCGGTGACAGCCCCCCTAATAGTGGGGCCCTTGGCATTGCGTAAAGCCTTATGGTTTTGCCAAGGCCGCCCCTAGTAGGCAACAACGACGACCGCCGCCAGTGGCGGAAGCAGGGAGGAGTTGTTGGGGCAGCGGCCAGCA
>ERZ1108170.807-NODE-807-length-23473-cov-3.388675_pt1 | contig 23473 bp, 19 predicted proteins | sample MGYA00403705_ERZ1108170 | MGnify/ENA primary metagenome ERZ1108170 (study PRJEB35170, sample SAMEA104062422) | human gut metagenome | biome: human gut; feature: human-associated habitat; material: faeces | place: Denmark | collected 2012-06-15 ...
GGATGCCTACGCCATGACCATCACCCTGCTGACCGACTCGCAGGGCAAGAAGATGGGCAAGACCGCAGGCAATGCTGTCTGGCTGGACCCCAACAAGACCAGCCCCTTCGAGTTCTACCAGTACTGGCGCAATGTGGGTGATGCCGATGTCATGAAGTGCATCCGGATGCTCACCTTCCTGCCGCTGGAGCAGATCGACGAGATGAGCACATGGAAGGATCAGCGCCTGAACGAGGCCAAGGAGATCCTGGCCTACGAGCTGACCAGCATGGTCCACGGCAAGGAAGAAGCTGAAAAGGCACAGGCAGCAGCCCGTGCACTGTTTGGCGGTGCTGCAATGGACACGGAGCACATGCCCAGCACCCAGCTGACCGAGGCGGATCTGACCGATGGCTCCATCGGCATCCTGACCCTGATGGTCAAGTCTGGTCTGGCTGCTTCCAACGGTGAGGCACGCCGTCTGGTCGTGCAGGGCGGTGTTCTGGCCGACGGCGAAAAGGTTGCAGCTCCCACCGTCAGCTTTACCGCAGAACAGCTCAAGAAGGGCGTTGTGATCAAGAAGGGCAAGAAGGTCTATCACAAGGTCACCCTGTAAGCATCTGCCCAAGATCCCGCAATAAAAATACCGCTGTCCGGTTCTGAACCGGACAGCGGTATTTTTTGTTTGCATTCAGCGGAGAAGCAGGATGTTCTGCCCCTCGGTCACGTTGCCGGAAGCCACCACAGTGACATCCGAGAAGGCATCACTGTTGGTTACCACAACCGGAGTGGTCAGGGGATAACCATCGGCACGGATCTTCTGCAAGTCAAATTTCAGCAGAAGCTGTCCGCTTTGGACATGTTCGCCTGCCCGGACCTGCGGAGCAAATCCGGCTCCATGCCGTTCCACCGTGTCCATTCCAACATGAATCAGAAGGTCCACGCCGGAATCACACCGCAGACTGACGGCATGACTGCTTTCGGCAATTTTCAGGATCACACCGTCTGCCGGAGCATAGATCTCTCCCTTATCCGGTTCAATGGCACAGCCTTTGCCCAGAACCTCCGCCGAAAATACCGGATCCTCGATTCCATCCAGCGGAAGAAGCTTTCCCTCCAGCGGAGAAGCAATGAGCATTCCACCTTCCGAAGAGAAGAAGGAAACGACCGGTGCTTCAGGGTGCCGTTTTTTCCGATAATACGAAAAGACCTTACAGACCAGAAAGACAACACCTGCCACAGCCAGACCAATCAGCCCGGCCAGCAGAAGCCCGAACAGCATGCTGTCTGCCGTGATCCAGCGGTTCCATGCCAGAATGGCGGCTGCGATTCCAACGGCCGCAGCTGTCACTGCTTCGGCTGACTCAGAGCTCATACGCCTTTTTCAGTGTCTCGTAAGCGGCATCTTCGTTCTCGGCATGGACCAGCAGCGAGATATCCAGGTCGCTGGTGGTGATCAGAAGCACTTCAATGCCGGCCATGGCCAGTGCATTCAGGGCACGAGCGGCCACACCGCAGCTGGTAACCATGTCCTCGCCAAAAAGGTTCAGTTTGGAATAGCCGACACTGATCAGCGGGGAAGCCTTGGCATCCTTGTCCAGGTTGGCGGCTGAAATGGCTTTCATTACCAGCGGCAGATCGCTGCCGGCGGCGGTAAAGCTGAAGTCAATGGTGGTGCCATGGGGTGCACTCTGGCTGATCATGTCCACGACAACGCCGTTGTCTGCAAAAATCTGCAGATAACGGGCCAGACTGTTGCCCTTGAATTCCACGTCCTGCACACTGATCATCATCAGGCTGGGCTCAATGTTGATTTTCGATACTCCGTACATAAAATCCCTCCACTCTGCCCGTCACATGGGCGTTCCAATTGATTCCCACGGTTTTATGTAAGCTCCAGAAAGTCACTGCTGATATTATTTTGCGCGATTTTTTGAACGGTGTCAAGACTGAAATCGGAATGTTTTGCGCGCACACCATGCTGCTTTGCCAATTCCTGCGTGTAATCGCGGAAAAGATAGGTGCGCACATTGGATTTTCCAGCGTCATAATGGGTGACCGTCGGCAGGAGCTTCGGTTCCAGAACGGCACACTGCACCGTTCCGTCCGGCTCGGTGGTCTTTTGCAGCTGCAGGTTCAGGATAGCACCTACCAGCTGATCCGGCCGGTTCTGCGTGCTCAGAAAATTGCCCAGAGAATAGGCAACGAATGTCTGCCTTCCGTCTGCTGCACTCAGCCACTGAGCATCCTGCAGCACATGCGGGTGGGTGCCCACAATCACATCGGCACCCCAGTCTGCAAGCTGCTGTGCCAGTGTGCGCTGACCGTCCACAATGGTGTGGCTGTCCTCTACGCCCCAGTGCACACCCACGATCACAAAGTCGGCCTGCCGGTGTGCTGCACGAACCTGCTGCTCGATCACATCCGTCTGGCTGGTGTAGATCACGTTGGCGGGCATGGAGCTGCTGGTGGGGATGCCATTGGTGTGCTCCGTGTAGGAAAGGTAGGCGATGGTCACCCCGTTGACGGTCTGCAGTGGAATGCGGCTGTAGTCATCCGCACCACGCCACAGGCCGGTGGTGACTACGTCCTCCGGCATGCTCTCCCAGAAACGCAGGGTGGCAGCCAGACCGGCTGCGCCCTTATCGTAGGTGTGGTTATTTGACAGGCTGAACACCCGGATGCCGGCCCGGTAAAGCGCCCGGGCACAGTCTCCCGGGGTAGAAAAGCAGGGGTAGGAGGAGGGCTCCAGCTCATCGCTGCAGAGCGTTTCCTGATTGATCCAGTTGATGTCCTGCTGCGCATAGAAGGGTGCGACCTGTGCATAGCAGTAATCAAAGTCGTACTGCTGCCCATTGGCGGCCCGCCGGGCGGCCTGTTTGTAGATGGGGGAATGGATCAGGTCATCGCCCGTAGCCGAAAAGCGGAGCGTTTCCACCACCGGTTCCGGTTCGGGCTCCGGGACCGAGGACGCCGCAGGCTCCGTGCTGCTCACCGCACTGTCCGACGGTTCGTCTCCGCCGGTCGGGATGGTGCCCACCGGGAGAAAGCGGAGCAGAAGCCCCATGCATGCCACGACGGCACCCGCTGTGAGCAGCGTGCCGACCCAGTGCTTCCCGGAGCGCCGCCGGGGTGTCGAATGCTTTGCCATGTTGAACCTCCTGCAGCACAGGGGCTATCCAAAAACCGCTGTGCCGCATCTGCAGGGCAAGAATCAGATCGAAGCGATCAGATCGCCCATATTGTACAGCCCCGGCTCCTTCTTTGCCAGATACACGGCGGCGTTGATGGCGCCGTTGGCAAAGATGCTGCGGGAATAAGCAGTGTGCTTGAGGGTGATCACCTCGTCCGGGCCGCAGAACAGCACCTCGTGGTCGCCCACGATGCTGCCGCCGCGTACCGAGCTGATGCCGATCTCCTTCGGGTCACGCTTCTGACGCACGGAGGAACGATCGTAGACATAGTGGTAAGCACCATCATTCTGCTCGTTGATGGCATCGGCCAGCATCAGAGCAGTGCCGCTGGGGGCATCCAGCTTGTTGTGATGGTGCTGTTCCACGATCTCCACGTCGTAGTTCACGCCCAGAATGGCAGAAGCACGCTTGCACAGTTCCGACAGCACGTTGATGCCCATGGACATGTTGGCGCTCTTGAACACGGGCACCGTGCGTGACAGCTGCACGACCTTGAGCTGCAGCTCTTCCGACAGGCCGGTGGTGCAGACCACGATGGGCAGCTTGTGGGCCTCGCAGTAGGGCAGAGCCTTTTCCACAGCAGCGGGGGAGCTGAAGTCGATGACGACATCGCCCTTGCCGTTCAGTTTTTCCAGGCTGTCATACACGGGGATGCCGTTCTGCTCGCCGTCCTTCACATCAATGCCTGCCACAACACAGCAGTCATCCCGCTGTGCGATCATATCGCACAGGACATGGCCCATACGGCCGCCAATGCCCTGGATCACGATTTCCGTCATAGTTGAGTTCCTTTCTTTTTACGCTATAATACGGCAAAATGCCCGGAGAACCGTCTCCCTGGGCATTTTACCTGAAACTTATTCCTGGATCAGACCGGCTGCGCGCAGGGTGTTCTCGATCTGTGCCTGATGTGCCTCACTGGGCTCCACCAGCGGCAGGCGGCACTCGCCGGCCTCCCAGCCCAGCAGATTCATTGCATACTTGATCGGGATGGGATTCACTTCGCAGAACAGTGCATCGGACAGCGGCAGCATCTCCAACTGCAGGTCGCGGGCCTTTGCGGTATCTCCGTCAAAGAAGGCCTGGCAGCAGTTGTGCACCAGCTCCGGTGCTACATTGGAAACCACGCTAATCACGCCCTTGCCGCCCAGAGCCAGCAGAGGAACCACCTGATCGTCATTGCCGGAGTAGATGTTCAGCTCATCGCCGCAGAGGGCTGCGATCTTGGCCACCTGTGAAATGTTGCCGGAAGCTTCTTTGATGCCGTTGATCAGCGGGTGCTTGCTCAGCTCCAGTGCCGTTTCCGGGGCAATGTTCAGGCCCGTGCGGGAGGGAACATTGTACACGATCACCGGGATGCCGCCGGCTTCTGCCATGGCGGTGAAGTGTGCCACCAGACCGGCCTGCGAGGTCTTGTTGTAGTAGGGGGTGACCATCAGCAGGGCGTCTGCGCCGCAGGCAGCCGACTTGGCAGCCAGTGCACAGCCGTGGTCGGTGTCGTTGGAGCCTGCACCTGCGATGACGGGAACACGGTGATTCACAACATCCACCGTGTACTTGATCGCAGCCAGCTGCTCCTCATCGGTCATGGTGGAGCACTCGCCGGTGGTGCCGCAGATGACGATGGCATCCGTGCTGCGGGCGATCTGGTCCTCGATGAGGCGGCCCAGCTCGTCAAAATTGATGCTTCCGTCCTCATACATCGGGGTGATGATGGCAACACCCGCACCGGTAAAGACAGGATTCTTCATAGCAAAAACTCCTTTGATTGCGTTCTCACGCAAAAATTATACTCAGTCAAAATAGCCCTTGGCCGCCAGCAGTTCAGCCAGCAGCACGGCACCGCCGGCAGCACCGCGCAGGGTGTTGTGGCTCATGCAGGCAAACTTGTAGTCAAACAGGGTGTCCTCCCGCAGGCGGCCGATGCACACGGCCATGCCATTTTCGGTGTTGCGGTCCAGCTTGGGCTGCGGACGATCCGGCTCGGTGAAGTAATGCAGGAACTGCTTGGGTGCGCTGGGCAGGTCCAGATCCTGCGCCGGGCCATGAAATTCTTTCCAGGTTTTCAGGATTTCTTCTTTGGTGGGCTTTTTATCAAAGCTTACGAACACTGCGCCCATGTGGCCATCGGATACCGGTACGCGCAGGCACTGGGCCGTAATGGAAGGTGCAGTTGCGGGCACAATCTTATCGCCATCAATGTGGCCCCACAGCTTCAGCGGCTCCTGCTCACTCTTTTCTTCTTCACCACCGATGTAGGGAATCACGTTATCCAGGATATCGGGGAAAGTCTCAAACGTTTTGCCAGCGCCGGAGATTGCCTGATAGGTGCAGACCAGGCACTTGGTTACGCCGTAATCCTTCATCAGCGGGTGCAGGGCAGGCACATAGCTCTGCAGGCTGCAGTTGGACTTGACGGCAATAAAGCCGCGCTTGGTGCCCAGGCGCTTGCGCTGTGCGGGGATGATTTCCAGGTGGTCTGCATTGATTTCAGGCACTACCATCGGAACATCCGGTGTCATGCGGTGTGCGCTGTTGTTGGAAACCACAGGGCATTCTGCCTTGGCGTAAGCTTCTTCCAGCGCTTTGATTTCGTCCTTTTTCATGTTGACTGCACAGAACACAAAATCCACCTGTGCAGCAACTTCTTCCACCTTGGAAGCATCCAGAACCACCATCTTTTTGACTGCTTCCGGCATCGGTGTTTTCATCAGCCAGCGGCTGCCAACAGCATCCTCATAGGTCTTGCCTGCGGAGCGTGCCGATGCAGCCAGAGCCGTAAGCTTAAACCAGGGATGATTTTCCAGCAGGGTAATAAAACGCTGGCCCACCATGCCAGTTGCACCAACAACGCCAACTTTGTACTGTTTCATCTTAAACTGCCGTCCTTTCCTCCAGAACCCCAACGCACATTTGGGGATTCTGCTTCTGTTCCCAGCCCCATACCATTACCTATATGCAGCTGCCGCCGCAGGTTTGCAGGGGGTAAACACAAACCTGCCGCCGCATTCAAGCCATTTTGCTGCCAAACACGAGATAATAAAAAAACCGGCTTGAAAACCGGCACAAAATGCAATATAATGATACATTGCATGAGCACAGCGCAACACGTTAATCCTAACGTGACAGTCCCGCCCCTGTTCGGCTGCGGGCCCAGGAACGATGCGTGCCGTGCACCGCCTTCGGCGGACGTCCCTTTCCATTCCCCACAAGCCTTTGGCTGGCATAAAAGGGAATATACTGATGAAATCCGCGCCTCTGTGCCGCATGGCGGCTGCTGTAAGATACAATCGCCGCCTGCATGCCTCAATAATAGCATTGCGCGGCCAACTTGTCAACGCAAAAAGGAAGCAAAACAATGTTAAAGAAAGATTTTTGGTATGACCTGCCCAAAGAACTGATTGCCCAGGAGCCCGCTGACCCGCGTGACAGCGCCCGCCTGATGGTGCTTGACCGCAAGAATGATACGATTGAACACCGCATCTTCCATGACCTGCCGGAATACCTGAACGCCGGAGATGTGCTGGTCGTCAACAATTCCAAGGTTCTGCCTGCCCGCTTGATGGGTGTTAAAGTGCCCACCGGCGCCGTGTGCGAGGTTCTGCTGCTCCGCCAGGCCCACGGTGACACCTGGGAATGCCTGGCCCGCCCCGGCCGCCGGATGCAGGCTGGCACCAAGCTGAGCTTTGGCGATGGCTCCCTGACGGCCACAGTAGACGAGACCCTGCCGGATGGCAACAAATATGTAACCTTCCAATACGATACCCAGACTTTGTACGAAAAGCTGGATGAGTTCGGCAAAATGCCGCTGCCGCCGTACATCACCCGCCAGCTAGAGGATCAGAGCCAGTACCAGACCGTATACGCCAAAGAACTTGGCAGCGCGGCTGCCCCCACAGCCGGGCTGCATTTTACCCCGGAACTGCTGGATACCATCCGTGCCAAGGGGGTCAACATTGTGGAAGTGACCCTGCACGTTGGCCTTGGCACCTTCCGCCCTGTCAGCGAGGATAATATTCAGGAGCACCAGATGCACACCGAATGGTACTGCGTGGATGATACTGCAGCCGAGGCCATCAACGCAGCACGCGCCAGCGGCCATCGCGTAATTGCTGTCGGTACCACCAGCTGCCGCACGCTGGAAGCCGTCTGGGCCAAGTACGGCAAGATTGTCCCTTGCAGCGGTACTACCGATATTTTCCTGTACCCCGGTGTAGAGCTGCACGCTATTGACGGCCTGGTGACAAACTTCCACCTGCCGGAAAGCACTCTGATTATGCTGATCTCTGCGTTTTACGGGTATGAGAAAACCATGGCTGCATATAAGGTTGCCGTACAGGAAAAATATCGCTTTTTCTCCTTTGGCGATGCCATGTTCATCCAATAAGCCTGCCTCGCAGAACAGTTGACTTATCCTACTGCTTCCAGTATAATAAAATCACAAAGCGGCGCAGGAAAACACTCTGGCGCCGCATGTTTTTGAACAAAATGAAACAGCAAAACAGGGGAGACCATCATTTATGCCATACCGTCTGATTAAAAAAGAGGGTGCAGCCCGCCGCGGCGAGTTCCAGACTGTGCACGGCACGGTTCAGACACCTGCTTTCCAAAACGTTGCCACTGCTGCCGCGATCAAAGGCGGGCTTTCGGCACATGATTTGAAAGAAATCCGCGCACAGGTCATGCTGTGCAACACCTATCATCTCCACCTGCGTCCCGGTGATCAGGTCGTTGCCGATATGGGCGGCCTGCACAAGTTTACCCGCTGGGACGGCCCGATCCTGACCGACAGCGGCGGATTTCAGGTGTTCAGCCTTGCCAAGCTGCGCCACATTACCGAGGAAGGCGTAACGTTCAACTCTCATCTGGACGGCCACCGCATTTTTATGGGGCCGGAACAGAGCATGCAGATTCAGGCAAACCTTGGCTCCACCATTGCCATGGCTTTTGATGAATGCGTGGAAAACCCCGCTGAATATGATTACGCCAAAAACAGCTGCGCGCGTACCGCACGCTGGCTGCTGCGCTGCAAGGCGGAAATGGCCCGCCTGAAGCACGAGGGCAAGGCCGTGAACCCGGACCAGCTGCTGTTTGGCATCAATCAGGGCTGCACCTACAAAGACCTGCGCGTTGAGCACATGAAGCAGATTGCTGAATATGATCTGGACGGTTATGCAATCGGCGGCCTTGCTGTCGGCGAACCTGCCGAAGTGATGTATGATGTGATCAGCGCGGTAGAACCTTACGCCCCGGCGGATAAGATCCGCTACCTGATGGGCGTTGGCACCCCCGGCAACATCATTGAGGGCGTGTACCGCGGTGTGGATTTGTTTGACTGCGTCATGCCCAGCCGCAACGCCCGCCATGGCCACCTGTTCACATGGAACGGCATCATCAACATTAAAAACCTGAAATATGAGCGTGACGAACAGCCCATTGACCCGCAGTGCGATTGCCCGGTCTGCCGCAATTACAGCCGCGCTTACATCCGCCACCTGCAAAAGGCAGATGAAATGCTGGGTATGCGTTTGGCTGTTATGCACAACCTGTATTTCTACAATCATTTGATGGAGCGGATTCGTGAAGCGTTGGATAACGGCACATTCCAGCAGTTCCATGATAAGTATGTGCATCTTCTGGATTCCAGAATTTAAGCGGATTCCGTGTTTCCTTGCTTTACCCCCTTGCGGTTTATGGCGAAAGCCTATATAATAATAGAAATACTGTAAAATCAAAATTTAAGGAGTTCCACATTATGATCGAATTTTTGACCGCTGATACTTCCAGCACCGCCAGCCTGCTTGTCACTTTCCTGCCGATGGTTCTGATCCTTGTGTTCATGTACATCATCCTGTACCTGCCCCAGAAAAAGCAGGACAAGAAAGATGCTGCCATGCGTGCTTCCATCGAAGTAGGCGATACCGTTATTACCATTGGTGGTGTTGTTGGCCGCGTTGCTGCTATCAATGATAAGGATGATACCTTTGTTCTGGAAACCACCAGCGACCGTGTGAAGATTCGCTTCCGCCGTTCTGCTATTTCCTCCGTTGAGAAGCTGGACATGGGCAACACTGCAAAAGATACCGCCAAGAAAGATGCTCCTGCCAAGAAGAACTGATTGGTTCTGACTGTATTACCTGAATAACAAACGCCCCTTTTGCATAGTTTGTACCATGCAAAGGGGGCGTTTTCTTTATGTTTGCTGCTAATTCAAGGGCTTCATCTGCCAAACTTCGATCAAGTCATATCTGCAAAGTCCGCAGTAAATCCAGCGGCCATTTATCTTGGCTGCTGATCAAAAGTTTCGGCTGCGGCGTGGGTACCGCCATCCTGCTTTTCGCTTTGGCCGCACAGATTTTTGCCCATACTGCACTCTCGCTGGAACTTGTCAAACCGGCAACCTGTGCCAGCGTGGCGGTGGGGGCTGTTCTTTCCGGTCTCGTTCTTGCGAATGGTATTGCTCAAAAACGGCTCTTATGCGGTGTTTCCGTGGGTGTCTTTTATGCGCTGTGTTTGAGCCTCACTACCGCCTTGAGCGGCAAACCGCTTGTATTTGATCATGTGAACCTCGCCTTACTTGCAGCGCTGCTGTTCGGCGGCACCGCAGGCGGCGTGCTGAGTGCATTGGGCGCAGTAGGGAACACTGCGCCCGAACGCTGATGCGCGCCCCGCGACCAGCACCGGCCCCTTACACGCCCAAAAGGGCTCTTGACAGCGGTTCATCCGCCGGTGCGGCTGCTGCCCTGGGCATACAAAAACTTGCGGGCAAAAACGATCTATTCGCTTTCTCTTCTGTGTTTCTGACCGGGTATCTCGCCGGCATTCCGCTCGGCCGGTTTGAGCTCCACGGTGCTTTCACTTCGCTTACAGAGCATGTCATGGCCGCACAAAGTTATACGGCATTCTGGTCTGTCTGGTGCAGTTGGTTTGCCGCGGCATTTTTGCAGGCATCGCTGATTTATCTCTGCGGTTTTCATTTGTGGGGCAGCATTTTTATGGGGGCTTATTTTGCGTTCAAGGGCACTGTATTAGGTGTGTGCGCTTCCGCCATTTATGCGTCCGGCGGGACACGTGCGCTTGTTGTTTATTGGCTCCTGAACTGCCTGCCGGAGCTTGTGCTGTCGGCATTCATGCTTTGGCTTGCGCATAGTTCGTGCAGGGTAAGTCAAAGCCTGTCCAGCATTGTTTTTTCCGGCTGCCGTTGTGCGCTCAACGGCGCAATCCGGCGCTTATCTGTACATTATCTGCTTTGCCTGCTAGGGTGCGCTGTCAGCAGCTTTATGTTTTCCGGTTCAGCTGTCCTCTTCGCCAGTGTCCTGCTTTGAATCCGTCATCGCTTTGGACTGCGGTGCAATATAGCCAGTATCCGCAAGGGGAGAGGCTTCCACCGCCTGTTTCAACTGCTGCTGGTTGATATGGGTATAAATCTGCGTCGTGGATACATTCTCGTGCCCCAGGATTTCCTTGATGGCCAGCATATCCACACCGCCCTGATACATGAGTGTAGCGGCGGTATGGCGCAGTTTATGCGGCGAATAACCCATATTGTCCAAGCCCGCTGATTTCAGGCAGTTGGCAACAATCTGCTCCACACGGCGCGCTGTTAAGCGTCTGCCAGTCTTTTTGGATACAAAAAGTGCTTCTTTATCCCGCAGGTTGTTTAGCGCAGCCCGCGCGGGCAGGTAATGCTCCAACGCAGCCTGGCACGCGGTGTTCAGGTACACCAGGCGTTCTTTGTTTCCTTTGCCGGTAATTTTAATGGTATCGTCCTTAAAATCGCCAAGATTGATTGTGATCAGTTCCGCCAAGCGCATACCGCAATTCAGGAAAAAGACAATAATACAGTAGTCCCGTTCATAAAAGTCACTTTGTATATTTTTTAACAACCGTATGCTTTCACTGGCACTCAGATATTTGGGCAGGGATTTCTTTGGGCTACCAAGGTTGATATTATCCGTTGGATTTTCGCTCAGTTCATTGATCTGGTGGCAAAGGTAGCCAAAAAAGCCGCGCAGGGCGCTCAGCTTGCGGGCACGGGCCTTGGCACCGTTATCATTACTGCGGGCGTAATCCAGGTAATTGATAATATCCCGTTTGGTAATGGTGCTGATCTGGCGTTTGGTAATATGGGTCAAGTCAATTTCTTCCGGCGGTGTATCTGGCTGCGCAAGGTTCCAAACCATCATCATATAGCGGAAGAAACCGCGCAGGTCCAGATAGTAACCGTTAATGGTGCGCGGCGAACGCAGCTTGACAACATCCAGATAATGCAGATAATCCATAACAAGATCCGGAATATCCGTATACGGCGCATGCCGGTTTGGGTGCGCCACATTAATGTACGTACTCATTATTGTGAGTAAAGCCCTCCTCTGTATTTCGCTAAACTCGCATTTAGCGAAATTGCATGTTATGCAAAAACACACGAAATCCTGCACCCGCTTGTAGATAGATTCAAGATTTCGTGTGTTCTCTGCATGCCAGTAGCTCCTGGTTTTATTCTTCTTTCCGTTCGCTCTTTTATTTGCCTATTTTTATTTTATTTACTTATTTATTGCGATGTTCACCAATAGGTCTATCGCAGCCATCACCATGGCATATCATTCGATACCAAATTCAGCCTTTTATCAATCTTCGTCATCACCCAGATTATCTACACGGCCCTGGCCCTTAATATAAAACGGCTCGCTGCCGCGCATGCCTTGCTGGCCCAGCGGCGAAGTAGAAATCGTGATGTTCAGGTTCATCTTTTTCTCATTGCTGACCAGGAACGGGCGCGCTGCATCGCCTGCGGCTTTGAACAGTGCATCGTCCTTGGGTGCATCCAGAACCAAAAGATAACTCTTGGTTGCTCCGTTGATCACCATGATCTGCAGGTATGCGGCTCCCACCATCGGGTACTTTTCCAACTCGGCACACAGCGGGTTGACCAATTCATCCGGGTATACCGAAGGCTCCACGATCGTCACCTTATCGCCGGGCTTGATCTGTGCATTGCGCTGGGCTGCCTGCTGCGCGGCGGTCTGCTTGATTTTTTCCAGCATCGCATTGCGCTGTTTCAGCAAAGATGCAACCATATCCGAGTTAAAGCGCAGGTTATCCGTGAACGGGTTCAGCACAAAACCTGCCACATGGTCGTTACCGTTCAGCATCCGGGCGTAATCATCAAAGCGCAGCAGCATAACCTGACCAGCGGGCTTATTCTGCCACTTATCCAGTTCTTCTGCATCGGTGAATGCGGTAAAGAAAGACTTTCCATCACCAGATTTCAGCAGCGCAAAGGTCACCTTGGTGTCTTTTGGCAGCTGGATTCGTCCATTTTCGTCCGGTTTAGGAGCGTTTTCGCCAATTTCAATCTTAGCCGGTGCAAGGAATACACCGCGCATCATCAGGTTGATAACCGCATTAAAGTTCTGCGGATTGTTTTCCTCACGCAGGGCCGCAGCAGCCTTTTTCAGCGCTGCATTATCAATTTTCGGCGGTTTGGGTGCTGCCGGGGCTGCATTCTGTGCCGGGGTCGTATTCTTTTCCTGTTCGCTCATGATATACTCCTCTTGGTTTGGGTCGCTGCCCATACCTTATTATTTATTGATTTTGATTGCATTGATAGCTTCCCGCAGGTATGCAACGCCCACCAGGCGCAGCCCCGGGAATTGCGCAGCATCCAGCATGTTCAGGTTATGTTTGGGCACAATGGCGGTATCAAAGCCCACGCGCTGGGCCTCCCGCAGGCGGGTTTCCAGGTGCGGCACGCTGCGCACTTCCCCGCCCAGACCCACTTCACCAATGGCCAGTGTTTTTTCAGGTACAGGCAGATCCAGCAGACTGGACGCCATTGCCAGGCAGACCGGCAAATCGCAGGCAGTCTCGTCCAGTTTCAGACCGCCAATGATGTTGATATACACATCCTGGTTGCCAAACACATAGCCCGCGCGCTTTTCCAGCACGGCCAGCAGCAGATACATACGGTTATAGTCAAACCCGCTTGCCGTGCGCCGTGGGCTTGGAAACGCCGTTTTCGTTACAAGTGCCTGAATCTCGCTCAGTACTGGCCGCGTACCTTCCATCACGCAGGCAACGCAGGTACCGGAAATGCCAATCGGCCGCCCTTCCAGCATGACCTGCGAGGGGTTTTCGATTTGTTCCAATCCCTTGCCGGTCATATCAAACATGCCGATCTCATTGGTGGAGCCGAAGCGGTTCTTCACCCCTCGGAGAATACGGTAAGAGTAGTTCCGCTCGCCCTCAAAGTACAGCACCGTATCCACAATATGCTCCAGAACCTTAGGTCCGGCAATGGCGCCGTCCTTGTTCACATGGCCTACTACAAAAATAGGGATACCGTAGGTTTTGGCTGTGTGCATAAAAATATTGGTGCACTCCCGCACCTGGGTCACGGATCCGGCAGAAGAAGTCACCTGATCATACACCATGGTTTGAATGGAGTCAATGATCACAATATCCGGCTTTTCACTGCGAATGGTCTCGGCAATACTGCCCACATCCGTCTCTGCCAAAATGTATAGACTGTCCGTAGTCACACCCAGCCGATTGGCACGCAGCTTGATCTGATTGGCAGACTCCTCGCCACTCACATAGAGAATGGTATGGTGCTGTCCTAAGTGCTGACAGGCTTGCAGCAAAATGGTGGATTTACCGATACCCGGATCGCCACCTAAGAGCACCAGGCTGCCCTCCACAATACCGCCGCCCAGCACCCGGTCAAACTCATGAATACCGGTGGATATACGCCGCTCCACGTCTTCTGTAATTTCCGACAAACGTTTTAACGGTCGCGAGGCATAACCGCCGCTGCTGCGCTTGGTGCCTACGGATTTGACCGCCGGGGTCTCCTCATTCATGGTGTTCCACTCGCCACAGCCCGGGCACTTGCCGTACCACTTGCCGCTCTCGTAGCCGCATTCGCTGCAAATATACATACTCCTCTGTTTTGCCATTACGGTAACTCCCCTGTTTTCATGGTGTCGCTAAGCCCTGCCAAAATGCAAAAGGCCACGCGGCGCCGATAAACATCCTGTTTTAACTGATTATTTTCTTTTACATTGCTCATAAAGCCGCACTCCACCATCACAGAGGGCACTTTGGCTTTATAAAGAAGATAATAACTGTCGTCCGACGGCTTGTTCTCCCGACGATTACCCGGCTGCAAGTGCTGCTTGTCATAAGCTAAAATATGAGCAGCCAGTGCCTTGCTCAACGGATCGTTCACCGTGTACCAGATCTGCATCCCCCACTGGGAGGTATCGGCAAAATGGTTTTGATGAATAGAAACCAGCACCGCATTATCCACGCTGTTAATATAGTCAAAACGGTTATACAAATCTGAGCGTTTTTTGTCGTCTCCGGCCTTGTAGACCAGGTAGTCCCCGGTGCGGGTCATCGAGGCGGGTATGCCGCTGATCACCGCAAAAGCATACAAATTCCGGGCAATGGCCAGGTTGATCTCTTTCTCTGCCGTGCCGTCCGCCGCCACCGTGCCCACATCCATGCCGCCGTGGCCCGGGTCAATGACCAAATTGTAGCGCGCCTTGGGGTACTGCACCGCCGAGGGCACAGACTGCCGCAACAGCACTTGCAGAGACAGGCAGGTCACAAACACAAACGCCACGCACAGCGCAGCGGGAAAAACACGCTTCACAAAAATCACCCGTACATACTATGCGGGTGCGTCCTTGCTTATTATTATAACCGCCCGGCGTGCCCGGCGCAAGTACCGGTTGCATTTTAAGACGGACTGGGTTATAATTTGGACAGAAAGGCGTGATTTTATGAAAATTGTAAATTTAGACGGCTATACCACCAACCCCGGCGACCAAAGCTGGGACTGGATGGGCAACTATGGCGACTATAAGGTCTATGACCGTACAACGGCTGCCCAAGTGGTAGAACGCGCCAAAGGTGCAAATTTGCTGATTATCAACAAAACCGTCCTTGACCGTGCAACGCTGGAAGCGTTGCGCCCGGAGCTGGAATACATTGGGCTGCAATCCACCGGCTACAATGTGGTAGACTGTGCGGCAGCCAAGGAGCTGGGTATTACCGTGTGCAACATTCCCGCTTACTCCACCAATGCGGTGGCGCAGCTGGTGTTTGCTTTTATCCTGTCCTTTACCAACCAGGTTGCAGTGCATACACAGGCGGTAGAAAACGGTGAATGGTGCCGGTGCCCGGACTTTTGTTTTTGGAAAACACCGCTGATGGAATTAGACGGCAAAACCTTGGGCATCTTTGGGTTTGGCGCAATCGGGCACAGAGTGGCACAGATTGCAGAAACATTCGGCATGCAGGTGCTGGTGTGCACCCCGCACGAAAAGCCCTTGGACGGGCTGCACAGCACCCGATTTGCAGATGCGGATACGGTGCTGGCAAACAGCGACATCATCACTTGCCACTGTCCCCTGACACCGGACACCCAGGGTATGATGAACGCGGCGGCCTTTGACAAGATGAAAGACGGCGCGATCTTTATCAACACCAGCCGCGGACCGGTGGTGGACGAGGATGCATTGGCGCAAGCGTTAAACAGCGGCAAGCTGGCAGGCGCCGGGCTGGATGTGCTCTCTACCGAGCCGCCGGCGGCTGACAATCCTCTGCTGCACGCAAAAAATTGCCGCATTACCCCCCATATTGCTTGGGCGGCCTATGAGACCCGTGCCAGACTGCTTGGCATTCTGCAAGCGAATATTGCCGCATATTTAGACGGCAAACCGCAGAACGTCGTAAACGGCTAAACCAAATACTAAACAAAAACAACACCCTCGACCATTTGGTCGAGGGTGTTTTCTATGCTTCGATTAGAACTCTGTGTCGGGATTTTCCTTATCCGGGTCCGTGGTGCTCTGGCTCAGTGCTGTTTGGGCGGTGAACCACTCTACATCTAAAGTCGGAGTATCATATTTCTTCATTCTATTGTCCTCCTTCTTTAGTTAACTGCGGAAACAACGCCGTTTACACACTGATAAATATCACCATAAACCACAAAGGGTACCTGGGTGTTCATACGGGAAGTACGGTAGCTCACATACATACGCATATAATGGCTGCCGGTATCGCTGCCCTTCTTGGTCATGGTAAAGGTGCCGGAATTGGGACTGCCTGTCCAGTTGGCAACATTGCGGGACACAACCGTTGTCGCACCGTCGCCGCCCTTCACAAGGGTGTCCTTTCCATTCTTAGTGGTGGAGTAAATCACACCCACCTCCAAGACGGTCACCTCCGCACCGGCAGAATAATCACAGGACAAGGTAAACTTGTTGTCTGCAAAGAAGCCTACGCCATTCAAAGCCGGCGTGCCGCTCTCTGCCTGCTCCTGCAAATTTTTGGGCAGATCATTTAAGCTGGCGTATGCCGTGTAAGTGGTATCCGTATTTGCGCTGAACAGGGTAACATTCTGCTCGTAGGAAGCCAAAGTCTCCACACCGTTTACGGTACGGGTCCAGTACGCAGCGTTGTCAGAGGTCAGCTTTAAGGGTTTGTTGATAACGTGTGCGGTGTACTGGGTAGCGCCGTTGATCAAGGCGTTTGCCGCCGTGCCGCTGTTGCTGACGGTGTAGTCCACATTCACACCGGTGGGTGTACCTCTCTGCACAATCTTCGCAACCTGACCCGCCGGAATCACATGGGTGCCTTCGCTCCAAGTCCAACCGGTAAAGGTGTACTTGGGGGAATCCTTGGCGGTAATCACTGTATCGCCCACCGTTACGGTGTTGCCTTTTACGGTTACGCTGGTAGCGCCCTCAAAAGCGCCTAAAATCGTGCCAAAGTAGTCGGCAACAATCACATTGGGTCTGGTGGCAGTGGTAACCGTAATGGTGGTATCCTGCTGCACCAGCAGCGACAACTGATAATTGCACTTGTCAAGGTCAATCTTTGTATCGCCGGTTGTATGCACAACGCAAACGGTATCCTGAGACTTGTAAGCAGAGAAATCCAAATGGGCAATGGTGCCGTAGTGGTACTGCGCTTTTTGCTCTCTGGTTTCAAAAGGATTGCCGTTGACGGTGCAGGCAACGTTAAAGGAGCGGCCTCTCTCGGAGGACTCGCCTACATTCATATTACTCAGCAAATCCGCAGTAAAGCCGTCTACCGTATCCTGCCGCGCAGCAGGCACATTCACATAATCCTTGCCGTTGTAGACTTTATAAATGGTTCTGTCGCCGTTGGTTACCGTATTGGTAATGGCGGTACCACTGTCCGGGAACGCGGTGCGGTCGATGGTGGCGCTGATGCTGCGGGCAGATTCATAGGCGCTGGCGTCAGCAGCAACCACAAGGCCGGAGTTCTTCAGCTGGGTTGCGGTCTCATCAATTTTGGTTTGGGTGGTCTTTTCCGCAGAATCGGGACCTACGGTAAAGCCTGCCACATTGTTTCTGCCCTTTTCCGGATACTGCGCCAGCAAATCCGTACCGGCTTTATAGGCGTTCTCAAAGTTCTGCCAGCTGTCCACCGTGTACTTATTCTGGTCTGTATCGGTTACATTGCCGGCAAAGCCCTTATCATAAGCCGCCTTGTTCTGCTCTACCACCTTTTCCAGTTCCGTAAAGTCAGCACGCTTGGTCAGGCCGGTATAAGTAGAATCCAAAACCGTGCCCACATCCTGGGTGGTCTCGTCTGTGGTCAGCAGGGTGTAATTGTTCAGGTATGCCTCTGTGTTCAGCAGCGCGGTGGTGTACTTGTCCCAAGTGCTCTTGGTATAATCGGTGGACACACGCACCTTGTTCACCGCCTCATTATACGGCGTACGCTCGTTGCTCTTGTTGCAGACCTTTACACGTAGGGTCAAACCCAGGTTTAAATAGTTCTTAACAGTATTTGAAATCAGGCCGGATTTCTTAGTATTCGTGCAATAAGACTGAGTCTCAGCCAACACAGACTGCTCTTCCTGCTGATTAGGCTGCACGGAAGATGCGCCGGTTATGGTCTGATACTGTTTAACACCGGCACCCATGGTGTAATTGTCAAAGTAAATACGATCGGCAGAGAAGCCGGTACCGGTCACATAGTTCAGAGAATCTGCAGACGGGAAAGAAACCGTGCTGCTGTCTGTACGGGAACCGCTACTCTTCATAGGCACATAGGCCAGCTTAAAGGAATAACTGGTGCCGTCTGCATTATTCCGGGTAATACCTGCATTTGAATCACTACTCATATCATAATAGTAGTACGCAGATACCATTGAGTTGTCTTTCACTTTAAGACAATTATCTCCACTGGCTTTCTTGTAGTTGTCAGACAGACCGGCAATTTTATCACCGGCACTAGTAGAATACAAATTTCCGCGGGCTGATCCCCAGCTATCTTCAAAAGTTAAAGCATTCGCATCTTCGATATTATACGCATTTTCGATACCCATTGTGCCGGTGTAATTTTTTCTGTCAGTATTACCATAAGAATCCTCTGCCACATATATAGCACCTAAAGCAGAAGACGCAACGACTACATTTGTGTACAAATTCTGTGTACCAACAGAGTGCCCCGCTACCGGGTTAGAAGCCACATACAGCTTATCCGTCTGGGTCCAAATATTGCCGTCCGTATCCGTCAGATTGGTCTCAATGGTGACCGTTTCGCCTTTGTTATAATTTGCATACTCGGCAGTATCTGCAATATGCAAAGTGCCGCTGAGCTTACCGTGCGCATAGTTAATATTCGCAGCGGAATCCTCCACACACTTTATGCCGGTAATGGTATAACGACTGTCATTAACCGTATAATGGGTCTCTTTTTCGCCGGCCTGGGAACCGTCTGAAATCAAAGAGCCGCAATACATATACGGCTGCCCCTTACGGGAAGCATCACCGTGGGTATAAATCACCGGGTCATACTTAACCACACCGGTCACAGCCAAGTCGCCGTCCACAACCGTTATATTATAAGTATTCAGCCCTGCCTGTACCACAGCATTACCTACTGCGTTGGCGGTAACAGTAACATTGTAACCGTCAATGGTGCTGCCGCCGTTTGCCTTTAAGCAATGGGCATACATATTCGTTGTAGAGGTAGAGGGATTCAGCAGGAAATAGCCGTCCGTACCGTGATAGACAATCAAATATTCCTCGCCGTCATCCACAGTATTCACTTGAATGTAGCCGGGCAACTCCGTGCTGCCGGTCTCGCCGGTGCGGATTCTGCGATACAGCTGGAAGGTGGTGGCTTTCAGCACTTCTTCCTCTGTTTTGGTATCCTTATCTTTACCCTCAAAATCCCAACGCTCAAAGTGGTTCACCACATTGCCCTTGGAATCTTTTTCCATAAAATACAGGCCGTAATGACCGTCCTGCAACAGCTGGAAGCCACCGTCTACTGCACGCAATGTAACATTGGCAGCTGTAGACGCACCGGGATAGCCGGCCTTACCGTTTGTACCCACACTTAAGTACATACCTGCGTGGGCAATGGTGTACTCTGTACCGGTAGAGGTAAAGGTGTACAAAGCACGCTTTACAGAAACGGAATCGCCGCTGTAATTGGCATCCGTTGCCTTATTGGCAGTGGCCCCGGGTTCTTCCTTCGCAGCAGACAAAGACACCACATCGCTTGCAGAGTTATTCACATTCTGCTCGGAGAAGGTTAAGGTCTTCTTCTGACCCACATTCATCTGAATATCCGCTGTGGTGGGAACGTCCACATCCATTCCGGTGAGGGATTGGATATCATAAACCTTATAGGTAAAATCACAGGCGTCCGTCTCGTACAAATCTGCCACGCGGCCGTCTTTCAGCACCGTCAAGCAAGAATACGCAAAGGTTGCGCCCTCTGCGGTAATGGTCTTTTTGGCATATTCTGTAGAAACAGTATTGTCGTCATTCAGCAGCAAGGTAAAGATGGCGCCGGTTTTACGACCCTGTGTTGAGGAGGGAGAAGAAACCAAAATGGCACGCTTGCCGTCAATCAAATAGGGATACATAATGGCAGACAGCTGGCAGTTACCCCAAATGTCAATACCAGTATCTACCACATCGCCCCACTGATAGCCCGAGCCGTTCCAGGTGGCATCGCAGTACATAATCTTTTTCTTACCGTTACGGTAGAAGCAGCGCACCACGCCGTTACCTAAATCTACAAGCTGTGCCTCACTGGACCAACCGCTGCCGCCAAAAGAGGACGTGCTGGTAAAGTTCGCCGTACGGCTCCAAGTCTTGCCATGGTCTTTACTGTAAATAAAGCTGGTTGCCTGAGAAGCGTCGCCGGAGCCCCAAGCATTGTCGCCGTAAACATAAACCGGCATACAAATGGTGCCGTCATCCGTGACAACGGCACGGCCGGGACCAGCGCCCAAGAACTTCTCGCCGCTCTTTCTGGCATTTACCAGAGAGGGCGCGCTCCAGGTTTTGCCGCCGTCCGTGGAAGTACGGAAAAACAGGTACTGGCACTTCTTGGCCTGGAACTCACAGTTAGAATACCAAACGCAGCCAACATAAGCGTCATGCTTAAACAGCTCAAACTCGCCGTTCACCTTGTAGCCGCTGACGACCGTGCTGTCGCTGGTTCTATAAATGCTGGCATACCCGTCTGCACCTACCGCGCCCACGTAATAGTCATAATCGCCGCCGTTACGGGCAAGCAGCAGACGACCCTGACTGTCCAAACCGGTGTCCTTAGAAGGCTGTGCGTTCGCAGAAGTGCCGTTAATGGCTACGCCGGAAGCAAAGAAGGTAGACAGCATATACAGGGTCTTGCCGTCAGTTGCAATATTGCTGTCGCAATAACTGGTAGACGCCTTACTAAACACATTGCCGTTATCGCCGTAATAGCCGGCCCATGTGTAAGACCAAGTGTCGCCGTTGTCCGTAGAACGCGCGGTGATCACATCGTTACCGCCGCCGTCCATACCGCCGTCCCAACGAGCGTCAGCAGCCGCAACGACAGTACCGTCATCCAGGGTAACCATACTGGGAATACGGTACCAATGAGACGGATTATCGCTGACAAAGGGACGACCCTGAGTCGTACCGTCTGCCGGCTTACTTGCCTCGCTGCTGCCGGCTGCCATCGCGGTGGTCACCGGAAATGCGGTAAGCACCATGAGAATGGCCATCAGCACAGCTGTCCATTTTTTTGCCATAAAGATTCACGCTCCATTTTGCGCAGCGCCCTCGGCGCCGCAGGATATAAAAGCAGGAGAAATGGGCATAATTCACCCACTCCTCCTTTTTCCATTGGGTATTATATATTTTAATATATGGAATGTCAACCGATTTTTACAAAATACAAGCTTTTTTATTACGAATAGACATTTAACGAAACAGTGGTGATTAAAACATGTCGGACGCAAGAGAATTCTGTAATTCAAACATCATTTTAACCACAAAAAAAGCACCCAATCGGGTGCTTTTGTTGCTGCCTTTATGATTCCGCAAGATCCCATTCCGTCAACCGCTCGATGGACTGAATTTTGCCGTGAAACGGCTCCAAGCGGTTATAATTGCCGTTGACCCCTGCGGGGATCTTGGTGCGGTCCACATAGAACTCCACCACATCCTTATTTTTCTTGGCGTACTGGTGCTTTTTGTCCGTATGGCGGTTGGATTTGGTATCACACAAAATGATCTTAAAGGTTTTGCCGGTGTCCAGGGTGACCTTATATTTGGTGCCCTTGGTGGTGCCGTAAAAGGTGCCCAGGGCGGCGCAATAATATTCCCCTACCATACGAATACCGGTGGTCTCGTCGGTGGTGGTCTTGTAGGTGACGCCCCGGTAGGTGCCGGAATTCAACACCGCATAGGCAGGCGATGTTTTATCTGTTACCGCATCATAATAAGCGTAGGTTTTGCAGGCGCCGGAGACTTTCGGCAGCTTCAGGGTCTTGGTGGTTTTCACCGTCACCGGGTCGGAAAAGCGGCTTTTGGTCTTGGTTTCTCTGTTTTCCACCACGCCGCGAATCTTGTAAGAATACACGGTCTTGGGCGACACATCTATATCGGTAAAAGTGCGCTTTTTGCCGCTGATTTTGGCGATTTTTTTGTACTTGCCGTTCTTCTCCGCACGGTACAGTTCGTAGTAGGCAGGAGAATGCTTGGTACTCCATTTCAGGGTCACCTCTGTGGCGCCTGAAACAGACAGCTTCATTTTACTGGCAGAGGGTCGGGTATAAAAATCCGTCTCCCCCACGGTGCTCTCCTGGAGAACGTCGCTGCCGGGCACAGTGATCTTGAATTTATAGAACATGGCCGGGGTCAGGTCCGTCAATTCCACCGTATTTACCCGCACCTGCGTACGCAGGCTCCAGCTTTTGAGAATGTAATCATACTGGTACACATTGTAGATGGCAAAGGGAGTGCCGCTGTCCCAGGACAAGGTGGCATGCTTGCCGGTCAGGTCGGTGACCTTGATTTTGGCGCGTACCGCATTCGTCTGCTGCTCGGTATTCATAATGTTCACCGGCAAGGCAGGACCGGGCGCAATCTGGGTCTGCGCCGTAGCAGCGGCAACAGGCGAAGCCAGTGCCGGCGCGGTGCTGCCCAGGATCAGGCAAGCGCTAACGGCAGCCGCAGCTAATTTCTTTTTCTGAATAGAAATAAAAGTTCCCCCTTTGAGCGATTACTCAAACGCATAATATTATACGCCATTTGAAGAAAAAATGCAAGTTTAGCAAAATCGGAGAGTCACAACCACACCAAATTCGGCGACCCTAACAGCGGGAGCAAGCCCTCGCCCCATGAAAGAAAATAACGGCTCCCCTTGCACACAAGAGGAGCCGAAAAGCAGTGATATTATTTGCCAAAGAAGAATACAGAGGAAGCGATCAAATACTGACCGGCGTAGTAGGCAAAGTGGTTCAGGAACAGCCAAATGCCGCCGTCAAACCCGCGACCGAAATAGGTATTGCTGAGAATCGCGTCCGAAATGGTAAAGAGCGTTGCACCGATGGCCATTAGGATCATGGACTTTTCGCCGGTAGTAAAGGCGGCGAAAATAGCGGTAACATTGGTCATTACCAAAAAGCACACATAAAAGAATACAATGCGGCGATACTTGCCATAATGCACCCGCATAATGTTGGCGGTGGCGATCATCACTGCGCCAACGGCAATAGCAACTGCGGCGCTGATCAGAACCTTCCACCAATCCAGCTTGGTAAAATGGATCAAGGCCGCGGTATAAAACACATGACCGATCAGAAAGAAGATAAAGCCGCCTTTTAGATAATTATTGGCGTCCTTTTTGTAAACCCCTTTCAAATCCAACAGAATGTCGCCCACAAGTCCCAAGGCGCCGCCCATAATGATCAGCGAGCCATACTGGGCATGCCGTTGATGTCTGCCTTGCGGTTCCATATC
>ERZ1108170.812-NODE-812-length-23317-cov-4.968575_pt1 | contig 23317 bp, 21 predicted proteins | sample MGYA00403705_ERZ1108170 | MGnify/ENA primary metagenome ERZ1108170 (study PRJEB35170, sample SAMEA104062422) | human gut metagenome | biome: human gut; feature: human-associated habitat; material: faeces | place: Denmark | collected 2012-06-15 ...
CGCATGGTCTAAGCCATACGGAGGATTAACTGTTTTACGGACACCCGTCTATCGCGCGGAATGCCTCTTTCGTTCTGTCGATCAATGTTACCCGATCAGTCTCAGGGCGTTTTCATAGTCGTTTTTGTGGACGTAGATATGATACTCATACGAATAGTTCGGGTCGATGCCGAAGCTGCCGCTGCTCCCGCGGCTGCGGCCGCCAAGCGCGGAAGAGCCCTGCAAATTCTCGGTTCTGACCGTGTAGGCAATGCCGTTGGCGGACAGGATGCTGCGGATGTTGGACTGGCGCTGCATGTCCATCGTGGTGATGAGTTCCTTGCGGTTGAAGATCGTCAGCATAATACGACCCCCTTTATATAGAGTTTCTGTATTGATTTTACCACATGCTTTTCCTGTGTGCAATAGCGGCACAAATTGACAAGGCTCCGCGTGAATACTATAATGCTTTGCATGGAAAAGTGCTGAAAAGAGCGCATTGCGCGGGAGTCGTTTCCGCACACAGAAGGGAATTATCAAAGACATGAGACAGGATCTATCGCTCCGACTGGAGCAATTCAAAAAGCAATACGTCGCGGACGAGGCGGTGCGCAGCCGCATCGCTGAGCCGCCCGTCAAATTCATCGGCGATGAGATCATGGAGCTGGCCGTCGCCGCGCTTCTGCAGGGGGAGAACGTTCTGCTCTCCGGCGGCAAGGCCACGGGCAAAAATATCTTGGCGGACAACCTTGCGTGGTTGTTCCGCCGTCCGGTCTACACTGTGTCGTTCCATGTGAATACCGATAGCAGCACGCTGATCGGCACCGACACCTTCACCGGCGGCGAGGTGCGGCTGCGCCGCGGCCCTGTCGCGCTCGCCGCGCAGTACGGCGGCTTCTGCATCTTAGATGAGATCAACATGGCGAAAAACGACGCTGTGGCCGTGCTGCACTCCGCGCTCGACTACCGCCGCCTCATCGACGTGCCGGGCTATGAGTGTATCCCTATACACCCCGCCGCGCGCTTCATCGCCACGATGAACTACGGCTACGCCGGTACGCGCGAGCTGAACGAAGCGCTTGTCTCGCGCTTTACGGTCATCCGCATGCCGACGCTCGAGGAACCCCAGCTCTGCGAGCTGCTGCGCGCAAACGTACCGGAGGCGTCGGACGAGAACATCAAGCGCTGCACGGGGCTGTTCCTTGATCTGAACGCCAAGGCTGTGAACGGCGAGATCTCGACGAACTCCGTCGATATGCGCGGCATGATCGCCGCTTTGCACCTGATGACCGACGGCATGGCGTCCAAGGACGCCATCGCCGTGAGCATCACGAATAAATGCTTCGATGAGTACGAGTATGCGCTCGTGCGCGACGTAGCGCTGACGCGCTTTGCCTGAAGAGATGAGCATCGGCAGAGAAGAGAGCCTATTTTTGACTGTTTCCGAAGATCACCGCAAGCGGATCTATCCCGAGTATGTGCAGAAAATGAGCGAACCCTTTGAGCACGCGGGCGGCATGGCGGAGGTGTACGAGGGCGTTGTCCTCGGCGGGGCGGACAAGTTTTTCGGGCTCGATGACTTGAATCTGTGGCTGCGGCGGCACCGCTACGCGGCCTACAATATGGACGTGCTGCTGCCCATTGCGCACCTGTGCGTCGAGCGCGCCGTGCGGGCGAGGCTGATGGGCGAGCGCCCGGGCGTCGCCGTGATGGCGGAGCAGGCGGCGGGCGAGATTTTGCGTGGCGACCTCCTGCGCTACCGGCGCAGCTCGCGCGGCTGGATGTACATTTACGATCTGACGAAGCAGTTTCCCGCCGCGGCGACGGAGGGCGACCGCCGCATTATGAAAAATTTTGGCGGTTTTGAAGATATGCTGGCGGAGTTTGACGACCTTGCCGCGCGCAGCGAGAGCTGCGCGGACGCAAAGTCGCTCGTCGAACTCGCGGCGCTTTTGTACCGCAAAATTTTCATCCGCTATTTTGCGCCCGACCACAATCAGGACATCTTACCCGAGCGCGAGACGGAAGAGTGGGAGCCCGCAGCCGAACCGGGGGACATCGAGTGGACACAGACCGAGCAGCTCGAGCTTCAATACGACAAAGCGGGCGAGGCATCGGCCGACGGACTTGTCCTGCCGGACGACGCGCTCGCCGGCATTCCGGACTATCTGGCGCGCAACTTTGGCCCCAGCTTTCAGACCGAGCAGGCGATGGAGGAGATCGAAAGCGCTGTCTGCACCGGTATCCACGAGGAGCGAAAGCTCCTCTTCACCGACGGCCTGAGCGCGGACGCCTACGAGGGCAGTGAGCCGCGCGCCCAATCGCTGCGCGCCAGTCGGGACGGCAACCTCAAAATGCTCCAAGAGCACGAGGACGCCGCGCGTCAGGGCATCCGCAGCATCGAGCAGGCCTTTCGCAATGCGCTGAGCCTGCGCAGCGAGCCGGACGTTTACCGCGCCGACCACGGCGCGCTGCAAAACGATCTGCTCTGGAAGGTCGGCCGCTGCGAAAATCCGCAGCTTTTTGAAAAGATCGTCCGGCAGGAACCGTCCGCCGTCGTCGTGGAGCTTTTGATCGACGCAAGCGGCTCGCAGAGCGTGCGGCAGAGCATGGTGGCGCTGCAAAGCTACCTCTTCAGTGCGGCGCTCAGCCGTATCCGCATCCCGCACCGCGTGATGAGCTATTGCACCTATGGCAACTACACGGTGCTGCGGCGCTTCCGCGACTACGACGACAAGAGCGAGGCCGACCGCCGCATTTTGGAGTACCGCGCGACGTCGAATAACCGCGACGGCCTTGCGCTGGCCGCGGCGGGACTCGACCTCAAGAAGCGGCGCGAGGAGCACAAAATTATCATCGTGTTCAGCGACGGCTTACCGAACGACATGGTCAGCGGCCGCAAGCGCGAGGGCGCGCCGGAAACCTACGTCGGCGACGCCGCCATCCGCGACACCTGCTTTCAGGTGCGAAAGCTCCGGCGCGAGGGCGCGCACGTCATCGGCATTTTCCTCGGCGAGGACGGAGAGCTTGAAAACGAGCGCATGATCTACGGCGCGTCGTTCCTGCGCATCCGCCGGGCGGAGGACTTTGCCGGCAGCGCTGGCAAGCGCCTGAGCGAAACGCTGCTGAATCTGTAAAAAAGTGAAGAGAAAAGCCCTGCTGTGAAACCGGCGGGACTTTTTGCACAAATTTGGGGAGGAAACGTTGGGTGTGTTTTCTTTCAAATTGCGCATGGACAATTCTGTATGATACTCTTATAATTACCTAAGATAATTAACAAAGATAATTACATGCAGGAGGTAGCTATGACCGTTGAAAAGATCAAGGCGTTGCTGGACGCCTGCTATCAGGCCAAGCGCGCCCGTGAGCTGCTCCCGGCGCTGCCGAAGGGCGTCACGTCGTCTTACATTCAGTATCTCGACGCGATCGAGCGGCTCGAGCGCGAGGGCGTGCGCGTCAAGGTGTCCGACATCAGCGACGCGCTGCATCTGCCGCGCCCCGGCGTGACGCGCACAGTCGGGGAGATGGAGGACAAAGGGTATCTGCAAAAGTCCGCCTCGGCAGAGGACGGGCGCGTGACGTATCTCACCATCACCGAGCAGGGGAGAAAGCTCTCGCAGACGTTCAACGAGCAGTTTTTCGCCCAGCTCGCGCCGCTTTTCGACGATATTTCCGACGAGGACGCAGAATGTACCATCCGCACCATTCAGGCGCTTTACGACGTCATGGCCGAAAGGAGAATCACCCTTGTCTACTGATCGCAGCGATTTTACGCAGGGCAGCATTTTAAAAAAGCTGTCGCTCTTCATGCTGCCTGTGCTCGGTGCGCTCATTTTGCAGGCGGCCTACGGCGCGGTCGACCTGTTAGTCGTCGGCCGGTTCGGCTCGACGGCGGGCCTCTCCGCCGTTTCGACCGGCAGCCAGATCTTGAACCTTGTGACTTTCGTGGTCACGCAGCTCGCGATGGGAGTCACGGTTCTCATCGCGCGGTATCTTGGCGAAAAACGGCCGGAGCAGATCGGCGCGGTCCTCGGCGGTGCGGCGGTCGTGTTCACAATTTTATCCGTCGGGATATTTATCCTGCTCGTGGGCTTTGCCCGGCCGATCTCTGTTCTGATGCAGGCGCCCGAGGAGGCCGTCGGTCTCACGGTGAGCTATGTGCGCATCTGCGGAGGCGGAATTTTCTTCATCGTTGCGTATAACCTGCTCTCTGCCATCTTTAGAGGTCTTGGCGACAGCCGCTCGCCGCTCCTTTTTGTGCTGGTGGCGTGCATCGTCAACATCGCGGGCGACCTCGTTTTAGTTGCGGGCTTTGACATGGACGCCGCGGGCGCGGCCATCGCGACGGTTTTGGCACAGGCCGTCAGTGTGGTGTTCGCAGTTGCGCTGCTCATCAAAAAGAAGCTGCCCTTTGCCATCACGCGCGGACTTTCGATTCAATCCTCAATGTAAGAAGTTTTTGAGCATCGGTCTGCCGCTCGCCTTGCAGGAGTTTTTGACGCAGCTGTCGTTTCTGGCGCTGTGTGCGTTTGTCAACCGGCTGGGCCTGACAGCGTCGTCGGGCTACGGCGTTGCGAGCAAGATCGTCAACTTCGCCATGCTGATTCCCAGCGCGCTGATGCAGTCGATGGCGTCGTTCGTCGCGCAGAACGTGGGCACGGGAAATCAGAAGCGCGCAAGGCAGTCGATGCTGACGGGCATCGGCGTGGGGCTGTTTTTTGGCTGCGCCGTATTCGCGCTCGTGATGCTCAAGGGCGATGCTTTGGCGGGAATCTTCTCGCCGGATGCCGAGGTCGTGCAGAAAGGCTTTGAGTATCTGAAGGGTTTCGCGCCCGAGACCATCCTGACGGCGATCCTCTTCAGCTTGCTCGGCTACTTCAACGGCAACAACAAGACGCTCTGGGTCATGGCACAGGGGCTCATCCAAACGCTGCTCGTCCGCCTGCCGTTTGCGTATGTGATGAGCATCCAGCCGAACGCGAGCCTGACGAAGATTGGCCTTGCCGCGCCGGTGTCCACGCTGGTCGGCGTGCTCCTGAACGTCGGCTTCTACCTCTATCTTGACCGCAAAGAAAAGCGCGTGCAGCGTGCCGATTAAGCATTCATATATGAAAGAAGTCCCGCCGGTTCGAAACCGGCGGGACTTTGTCTGATTATTTTCCACTCTCCTGCGGCGCGTCTTCAAGCAGCATTTGCCGCAGCTTCTTCGCGGCGATGCTCAGCGGTTGTGTCTTGCGCTGGAAGAGGAAGACGCTGCGCGCGGGAATGGGCTCTTCGAGCGTGATGGGGTAGATACCGCTTGCCTCCGGCGTGCCGTAAAGCATCTCGCGCGGCACGAAGCCGACGCCAAGGTCGCTCTGCACCACGGGCGGCACCTGTGCCGTGGTCTCGACCTCCACATCGGGGCTGAACGAAAGACCGTGGCGCAGGAAGAGCTCGGCATAAAAGTCGTGCGACGATGTCCCCTCCGTCAAGCTGATGATCGGGTAGTCGGCAAGCCTTTTGAGCGAAACGGGCTCCTCGGTGAGCTCCAAAAACGCCGGGCCGCAGATGGGGATCTCCTGAATTTCGTCGATCTTCTGCGCCGTGAGCGAATCCGGCACGGACGCGCCCTCTGCCAGAATGGCGAAGTCGGCAAGGCCGTTCTGCACGGCGGCGAGGCCGTGGGAGGCAGAGTGGTTCGTCAGGCAGATGCGCACGTGCGGATATGCGCGGCGGTAGCGCGCGAGCACCTGCAAAAGCCGCGTGCGCAGGGCAAGGCTGCTCGCTGCGATGTGGACGATACCGCTTTGCAAGCTCTGGTCGGAGAGGACCTCCTCTTCGCCTGCCTCGATGCTCTCAAACGCGACGGCGATGTGCGTGTAGAGCTTCTCCCCCTCGGGCGTGAGGCGCACGCCCTGCGGCGAGCGGAAAAACAGCGCGCAGCCGAGCTCGGATTCGAGCTTTCGGATCATACGTGTCACATTGGGCTGGTTGCTGTAGAGCGCCGCGGCGGCCTGTGAAAAGCTGCGGTATTTGGCGGCGTAATAAAAGACACGATAGCTGTCGTAGCTGATGTTCATAGGCAAGCTCCTCTGAAAAAGAAATGATTGGGGTTCTGCGCGGCGGCGAGGAACCTGACTGCGTAAAATTTGACGGAAGAGAAAAGCATTCGTCCGCACCTTGCGGACGGCAAGACTGATTGTAACAGAAGCGAAGCGGCGGCGCAAGCGTATTCGGGAAAAAGAACAGAACCTTGACGAAAAGTAAACACCGTCGAAAAGCCGCATGAAATCAGGAAAATTCGGACGGCATAGAAAAATGACATATCCTCCATGTCAAGATAACATTTCGCTTCCGCGTAAGAGACCGATATAATGGCTCGCGCTGGGAATTCCACAGCACAGGGAGGAATAACATGTTTGCTCAGATCATTGCCATCTGCATTTTTGTCACTATGTTCCTGCTTATTATCCTCGATAAGTTTGAACGGCATTACATTACGCTCGGGAGCGGCGCGCTCGTGCTCGTGCTGGTGTTCGGCGTCTGCATGCACTCGATGAGCGCCATTTTGGAGACGCTCAACCTCGGCGCGTTTTTCCAGAGCACATTCTGGTACGGCGCAAGTGAGGAGAGCACCGCTGGCATCAACTGGTCGACGATCCTGTTTATCGCCGGCATGATGATCATGGTCGAGGGCCTCGGCAAGGCGGGCTTTTTCCGCTGGCTGTGCCTGACGCTTGCCAAGCTCGTACACTACCGCACGGTGCCGCTGCTCATCTGCTTTATGTCGCTCTCGGCGTTTTTGTCGATGTTCATCGACAGCATCACGGTCGTGCTGTTTCTCGCCACCGTCACGCTCGAACTGGCGCAGACGATGAAATTCGACCCCGTGCCGATGATCCTGTCTGAAATTTTCTGCGCGAACCTTGGCGGTGCGGCTACGATGTGCGGCGACCCGCCGAACATCATCATCGGCACCTCGCTCGGCTACACATTCTTCGACTTCATCGAAAATACCGGCGCGGTCGTGGCGATCTGCTTTGTGTTCATGCTCATTTACTTCACGCTCTGCTTCCGCAAGGAACTTGAGCGCGCCGAGCATGCCAACGGCGGCCCCGTCACCTGTCCCGAGCCTTCGACGGCCATCACGAACAAGAAGGCATTTCTTGCGAGCGCAGGCGTTTTCCTGCTGGCGGTCGTGCTGCTCATCACGCACGCGCAGACGGAGCTTTCCATCGCGTGCATCGGCGTGATTGTCGCGATTTTGACGCTGATCGTTTTGGGCTTGACCAGCGGTAAAAAATCTGTTATAGAAATCATTATGGGCGTGGACTATAAGACGCTGCTCTTTTTCATCGGCTTGTTCGTTTCCGTGGCGGGCCTTGAAAAGACAGGTGTGCTCAACATGATTGCGAACTTCATCACTTCGGTCAGTGAGGGCAATATCGCGGTTATTGTGATCGTCATTCTGTGGCTCTCGGCCATCACGAGCGCCTTTGTCGACAATATCCCCTTTGCCGCGACTATGATCCCTGTCATCCGCGCCATCGCCGCGACAGAGGGCATGGATATCGGCGTGCTTGCCTGGGCGCTTTCGCTCGGCACGGACCTCGGCGGCAACGCGACACCCATCGGCGCGAGCGCCAACGTCGTCGGCACCTCGGCTTCGGCCAAGGGCGGCTATCCCATTGGCTGGGGCCGCTACTGCAAGTACTGCGTGCCCGCGACGATCATCGTTATGGCGGTCTCCACGGCCTACTTATTCCTGCGCTATCTGTAAACGGAAAAAGGAAAGGAGTGCGATCCCATGAAAAACCAGATCATCATCACCCTTGGCCGCGAGCACGGCAGCGGCGGCCATTACATTGCCGACATGATCGCGCAAGAGCTCGGTATTAAGCTCTATGACAAGGACTCCATCGAAAAGGAGATCGTTTCCGAAGGCTACAGCGAGGAAATGATCCGCAAGATGGACGAAAAGCCCGTCAACTTCTTTGCCTCGCGCCGCATCGGCAAGTATTCGAATTCTCTTGAGGTCAACGTGGCGGAAAAGACGTTCGCCATGCTGCGCGACAAGGCCGCAAACGGCGAGAGCTTCCTCATCATCGGCCGCTGCAGCGACCAGGTGCTCAAGGGCAACCCTAATATGCTGAGCATTTTCATCTGCGGCAACCAGCAAGCCAAAGTCGGCCGTGTGATGGAGAAGAAGGGGCTGTCTGCCGAGGACGCGATCGAGGAGATCAAAGAGGTCGACCGCTCCAGAAAGTCCTACCACAACTACTACTGCGAGACGAAGTGGGGCGACGCCCGCGGCTACGACATGACCGTCAAGAGCGATGTGCTCGGCTTCGAGGGCACGGCGAAGATGCTGATTGCCTATATCCGCAGCTTCATGGAGCAGAACTAAATAATAATTTGCGGCCCGTGCCGCAAAAAACATTTGAATTGCTCAGAACAATTTGATAAAATCAATTCACAGCGTGTGGCGTTTCTGCGTAAATCCGGTTGCAGAAACGCCGCACGCTTTTTTGCGGAAAAAGGAGGGAGAGGACAACTTCATAGTCAAATCGTGCAGCAGAGATGCGTAAGTCCGGATTGATCCGGCAGAACGCATCTCTTATTTTTTATGTTCAGGAGGAAGACCAGTATGGAAAACACAAACCAGTTTTTGGGGACGGAGCGCGTGGGAAAGCTCATGCGGCGCTACGCCGTCCCGTGCATCATCTCGCTGCTCGTCGGCGCGCTCTATAACATCGTCGACCAGATCTTCATCGCCAACGCCAGCTATCTCGGCTCCTACGGCAACGCGGCCAATACCGTCGTCTTTCCGCTCACGGTCGTGGCGCTCGCCATCGCCGTGATGATCGGCGACGGCTGCTGCGCGTTCGTCAGCATCTCGCTTGGCAAGGGCGAGGTGGGAGAGGCAAGAAAGAGCGTCGGCAGCGCGGTCGTATTGTCGGTTGCGAGCAGCCTTGTGCTCGCGGCACTGTACCTCATCTTCGCCGACGCTATCATCTCGATGTTCGGCGGCGCGGTGAACGAGGAGACCTTTCATTACGCGCAGGAGTATTTTTTCTATATCTCGCTCGGCATCCCATTTTATATGTTCGGTCAGGCGATGAACCCTGTCATCCGTGCCGACGGCGACCCGCGGTTTGCCATGATCTCCACGCTCGCGGGCGCGGTGCTCAACATCATTTTAGACCCCATCTTCATTTTTGAATGTAAGTGGGGCATGATGGGCGCGGCGGTCGCCACCGTGTTGGGCCAGATCGTCACGGCGGCGCTTGCGGTGTGGTATCTCTGCCGCATGAAGACCGTCAAGCCGGAGAAGGGAGACTTCCGCCTGCACGCAAGCCTCTGTACCCGGATGCTGACGCTCGGCATTACGAGCTTTCTCTCGCAGATCAGCCTCGTCGCGGCGATGGCGGCCATCAACAACATGCTGCGCAAGTACGGCGCGCTGGATGAGATATTCTCGCAGGAGCAGTACGCGCAGATCCCGATGGCCGTCGTCGGCATTGTGATGAAGTTCTTCCAGATCGTCATTTCTATCGTCGTCGGCATGGCGGCGGGCTGCATTCCCGTCGTAGGTTACAACATGGGCGCGGGGAAAAAGACGCGCGTGCGTGAGCTCTTTACAAAGCTCCTGCTCTGCGAGACGATCGTCGGCGCCGTCGCGCTCATTCTGGCCGAGATTTTCCCGCGTCAGCTCATCGCCGTCTTCGGCGCGGCGAACGAGAGCAGCTACTACACGGACTTTGCGATCAAGGCATTCCGCACCTACCTCTGTATGATGGTGCTCGCCTGCGTCAATAAGGCTTGCTTCATCTTTTTGCAGGCCGTGGGCAAGGCGTTCTCATCCACGATGCTCTCCATGGTGCGCGAGGTCGTGTTCGGCGTGGGCTTTGCACTGCTGCTGCCGCGCTTTTTCGGCCTTGACGGCGTGCTGTACTCCATGCCGGTGTCGGATGTGTTGACATTCGTCATCGCGGCGGTTATGATTGTAAAAACGTATCGGGAACTCAATACGGAAGGAGCAACTGTATTATGAATCATATTATCACCGTCAGCCGTGAATTCGGCAGCGGCGGCCGCACGGTCGGCAAAAAGGTTGCAGAGCAGCTCGGCATCCCCTGCTATGACTCAGAGCTCATCCAGAAGATCGCCGAGGAGAGCGGCTTTGCAGAAAATTATGTCAAGGAGGCGGGCGAGTACACACCAGGCGGCTTCCTGGCCTCGGCGCTCTCGAACCGCGCGTTCGGCCCGACGAACGAGGACATCCTATGGGAAATTCAGTGCCGCGTCATCAGCGAGCTTGCCGAAAAGGGACCCTGCGTCATCGTCGGCCGCTGTGCGGACTACATTTTGCAGGACAAGGCCAAGTGCCTCAAGGTCTTTATCCATGCGGATATGGCGTTCCGCGCCAAGCGTATCGTCGAGGTCTACGGCGAGCGCGAGCAGTCGCCCGAGCAGCGCCTGCGCGACAAGGACAAGCGCCGCGCGGCCTATCACCGCTTCTACACGAACATGAAGTGGGGCTACGCGCAGAATTACCACATCACGCTCGACAGCGGCGAGCTCGGCATCGACAAGTGCGCCGACATCATCGCTGACCTCTACAAGAGCAAGGCGTAAATGGTCAAAAAGAGAAGGAGAGAAGCTGTGGCTTCTCTCCTTTTTTTTATTCATCTTTCGCAAGACCGGGGATGTTGACGCCGATGCCGTTGACCTCCACGCCGTCGTCGGCGGGGATGAGGAGGTATTTGCGGCCATTGATGACGCGCGCTTCGATCATATAGCTGTTCTCCGGTGCAATGGAAATTTTGACCTCGGGGGTCGTGATCTCAAACTTCTTGCTCTCGATGATGTTGTTCGGGTTCAGCGCGGCGTTCTCGCCGTACTGCTCATCGCACTCGCGCTGGAACGCTGCGATCTGCTCGTCGTTCACGCCGCTGTTGGCGAGGATGCCGCCGACATCGCCCGCCGTCATTTCAAGCGGCTCGGGGTCTTTGCTCTCCTTGTGATCTTCGATGCGCGCTCTGATCTGCTCGTGCACGGACTGGACGACATCGTAGCTGCAATCCTTGTCGAGCGCGTCGGCAAGCGCCGAGCCAAAGGCGTTTTTCTGCTCCTCGGCAGACATCGGCGGGTCGACGTGGAACAGCGCGTCGATGACCTCCTGATGGATCTCCGCGGCGTTTTTCGAGTAGAACAACACATTGTAAATGTTCGCCGTGCGGTTGTCGAACGCGGGGTAGAGGAAGCCGAGCTCGGGCGAGGTCGCGATGTAGCCGGTGGAGCTTGAGTGAAACTCGCTCTGGTCAAGGTCGTAGCGCAGTTCGAGCGTCGGGGCCTTGACGGGGCAGATGGAGCAGACGAAGTACTTGAAGACCTCACTCGACGCGTCAGCTTGGATCTCGTCGTCCTTGCTGCGGTGCGGCACATCGTAGGCGTCAGCGGCGAGGAGGATGAGATAGTTTGTCTCGCCCATGTCGATGCAGTCGATGATTTGGCGGCAGAGCGTTTCGCGCGAGGCGGGGTCCTTGAGCTCCGTCTGGCGAAGAGTCTGCAAGAGGCGGTGCTCATCGCTGTCGGCAACCTGCTGCGTGGAGAACACCACGTCGATGAGGTTCTTGCCAAGCGTGCCGGAGAGGGACTTTTTGAGAAGGCCCAGGTACATCTCCTGCTCCTCCTGCCGCATGAGGCCCATCGAGGTATCGACCCACGCAATGATCTCACGGTTGGAGTTCACATAGCAGCCGTACACGCGGCTGAAATTATTCTTATCGAGCCGGAAGCGCCGGCGCAGTTCATTGAGTTCTTTCTGATTCATGGCTCGTCCTTTCCTTTGTTCATGTCACAAGGCCGATTTTACCACGCCCGCGCCGCCGCGGCAAGGGGAGAAACGGCGCATTGTGCGACAAAAATGCGCAAAATGCAGGAAAAGATGCAAAATGGGCGTGAGCGACAAAATGTGTGCGATGTGTGGACAATATAGACGATATCCCTGTAAATCATAGAGAAATTCAATGAATCTGTCCATATTTCACGGCTTCTTAACGCCGCATTTGACGCTGCTTTTTGTGAAAACGGCTATGGAAACGGAATCAAAGCAAACATTTCACGTTAAAAATGAAAGATATATTGCATTTTGCCTGAGCTGTGCAGGAATTCTTCCGTTTCCTTGGTGATTCTGACTGTTGAAAAAAGAAAAAAAGAAGTTAGAATAGAGCCTCGCGAAATGAAACGGAAGAATTTGGATAGAGATCAGAGAGTTTGGGAGGAAATCAATATGTCGTATCACTTTTTGCTGGATCTTGCGCTGATCCTGCTGAGCACGAAGATTCTGGGCCTCATTGCGCAGAAGTTTCAGATGCCGCAGGTCGTGGGCGCGCTGATCGCGGGCCTGATCCTCAGCCCCGCGGGCCTTGGCCTTCTTTCGGAAACGGAGTTCACCAAGCAGCTCAGCGAGCTTGGTGTCATCGTGCTGATGTTCTCCGCCGGTATGGGCACGGACGTCAACGAGCTCAAGCACAGCGGCAAGGCGGGCTTCATGGTCGCGGTCCTCGGCGTGGTCGTGCCGTTTCTCATGGGCACGGCGCTTGCCTGGGGCGCGGATGAGCTGGGACTCATCGAGAGCACCGGCTTTATCGAAAACATCTTCATCGGCACCATCCTGACGGCCACGTCCGTGAGCATCACGGTCGAAACGCTCAAGGAGATGAAAAAGCTTGAGACCAAGGTCGGCAACACGATCCTGGCTGCTGCGCTCATCGACGATGTGCTCGGCCTGATCGCCCTGACGCTCGTTTGCAGCCTTGCCGGCGGTGACGAGAGCATCGGCATGGTGCTCCTCAAGATCGTGGGCTTTTTCGTCTTTGCCTTCGTGGTCGGCTTTGGCGCGAACCGCATCTTCTGCTGGATGCTCAAGCGTCAGCACGGTTGGGCCAGTCACAGAAACTCCGTGTTCGCCTTTGTCCTGTGCCTTGTGATGGCCTACTGCGCGGAGGAGTTTTTCGGCGTGGCTGATATCACGGGCGCTTACGCCGCGGGCCTTGCCGTCGCGTGCACGCCCAAGGGCACCTACATCCAGACGAAGTACAACCCCCTCGGGTATCTTCTGCTCACGCCGGTGTTCTTCGCGAGCATCGGTATCAATGTGCAGATCACGGGTCTGACGGGCGGCATGGTCGTCTTCTCGATTTTGCTGCTGCTTGTTTCGATCATCTCGAAGCTCCTCGGCTGCGGCCTTGGCGCCAAGGCGTGCCAGTTCACCACGCGCGAGAGCATCCAGGTCGGCGTGGGCATGGCCTGCCGCGGCGAAGTCGCGCTGATCGTCGCCAACCGCGGCCTTTCGATGGGCGTGCTGTCGCCCGCGATGATGACGCCGGTCGTCATCACGGTCGTATGCGGCACGATCCTGACGCCGATTCTGCTCAAGCTGTCCTTCCGCGGCCATCAGGAGACGGAGCTGGTGCAGAACAACATCGCCGACCGCATGGCCAAGCACCGGCAGCTCGATATCATCACGCAGCAGCTTTTGCAGCAGGATGAACAGCTGATGAAAAAGAACTGAGCGCAGCGCAATGAAATAAAAAGAGCTTTCTCCTGAAAATCGGAGAAAGCTCTTTTTTGTTGATTGACGCTTTAGGCTGTCGCCTTTTCCCGCGCGGCGTACTCGCGCAGGATGCGGCAAAGTGCGTTCACGTCCTCTTCCCGCGTTGCCCAGCTTGTGGCAAAGCGGATGATGCTGTGCGTCTCGTCATATTGCTCCCAGACGGAGAAGTCCACACGCTCGGCGAGCTCTTTGCGCTGCTGCTCACTGACGATGCAGAAGCTCTGGTTCGTCGGGGAGGGGAAACAGGGCAAATAGCCGTTTTCCGCTATGGCGCGCCGGATAGCGTCGGCGTAGCGAACGGCGTCTTTACCGATGCGCTCGTAGAGCCCATCGGTAAAGAGCGTGTCGAACTGGATGCCGAGCAGCCGTCCCTTGGCGAGCAGCGCGCCGTGCTGCTTGATGATAGTGAAAAAGTGTGGAATGAGCCCTGGCTGGGGAATGACGACCGCCTCGCCGAGCAGCGCGCCGCATTTCGTGCCGCCGATGTAGAAAATGTCGCACAGCGCGGCAAGGTCGCGCAGTGTCACGTCGTTTTCAGGACAGGCGAGCGCGTAGGCAAGGCGCGCGCCGTCGATATAGAGCGGCAGGTGCTTTTCGCGGCAGAGCGCGCTGATGGCCGCAAGCTCCTTTCTGGAATAGAGCGTACCGTACTCCGTCGGCTGGGAGAGGTAGACCATCCCGGGCATGACCGTGTGGTCGCGGTTCGCGTCGTCCTCGTACTGATCAAGCAGTGCGCGGATTTGGGACGCGGTGAGCTTGCCGTTCTCCTGCGGCAGCGTGAGCACCTTGTGCCCGCCGAACTCGATGGCGCCGGCCTCGTGCACGCTGATGTGCCCCGTGTCCGCGGCGATCACACCCTCGTAAGAGCGCAGCAGCGCGTCGATGACGGTCGCGTTCGTCTGCGTGCCGCCGACAAGGAAGTGAATCTCTGCGTTCGGCGCGCCGCAGGCGGCACGAATTTTTTCGCGCGCGGAGGCGCAGTATTCATCCGTGCCGTAACCGGCGGTCTGCGCAAAATTCGTTTCGCACATGCGCTGCAGGATGGCGGGATGCGCGCCCTCGAGATAATCACAGGAAAAAGAAAGACGATGCTCCATGAAAAAAGACCTCGTTTCAAAAACAGGATTGACGGTTTCTGACTGCTATTGTAGAATAAGAGAAAACATGACGCAAACGGTTATTTGAAATGAAAAACATGATATAAAATCATGGATAGGAGGGCGTATGGAAGCGGTCAAATGCGAGGCGTTCCTTGCCGCGGCAGAGCTCGGCAGCCTGACGGCCACGGCGGAGCTTTTGGGCTACACGCAGTCGGGCGTGACGCGCATGATCGGCACGCTGGAGGAAGAGCTCGGCTTTCCGCTGTTTCTTCGCAGCAAAAAGGGCGTGCAGCTCACGGAAAACGGAAAGCTCATGCTGCCGCTGCTGCGCGAGGTCGTGCGCGCGCACCACAACGCCGAGCAGCTCAGCGCGGAGATCGGCGGCGTGTCAAAGGGCTCGCTGACGATCGGCTGCTATTACAGCATTTCGGCCCTGTGGATGCCAGAGATCCTGACGGCGTTCCGCGCCCGCTATCCGGGCGTGACCGTGCGCATGCAGGAGGGCGGCAACCTCGAGATGGCGCGCTGGCTGAACGAGCGCTCGGTCGACTGCTGCTTCGGCGCGCAGATGCACGGCGATAAGTATGACTGGCTGCCGGTCTTTCGCGACGAATTGGTCGCGTGGCTGCCGCGCGGACACGAGCTGGCAGAGGCGGATGCCTTTCCGCTTATGCGCTTGCAGAACGAGCCGTTCATTCACACCTCGCCCAATCACGACACCGATCAGGACCGCCTGCTCGAGCAGCACGACCTGCACCCGCAGACCTGCTTTACGACGCGCGACGGCTTCACGACCTACAACATGGTCGAGGCGGGGCTTGGCGTCAGCTTCAACCAGCGGCTCATCTCGCGCAAGTGGAGCGGCACGGTGGCGGAGGTCCCGTTCGACCCGCCGCAGTTCGTGACGCTCGGCATCTCGGTCCCGTCGCTCAAAGAGGCCTCACCCGCAGCGAAAAAGTTTATTGCCTGCGCCATCGAGACCGTCACGGGCGGGGAGAAAAGCCTTTGATAAGGAAAACGCTTCGCAGAACTTCTGCGAAGCGTTTTTCTTGCCCAAAAGCCGTTTACTTGAGCTCGGCGGTGAAGGTGATCTTCCCGTCGTCCGCGATGGCGCGGATGGAGCCGTGGTGCCCCTCGGAGATCGAGCGCGCGATCGAAAGGCCGATGCCGAAGCCGCTGCCCGACGAGCGGGATTGATCGGCACGGTAAAAGCGGTCGAAGAGCTTCTGCGCGTTTTCCGGAGCAACATCCTCGCAGGCGTTCGACGAGCGGAGGACGACACCGCGCTTCGCCTTTTCGAGCGAGAATTCAATGGGGGAATCCGGCAGTGCATATTTGACCGCGTTGTCGAGCAGGATCGAGACGAGCTGGCGCACGGCGTACTCGTCGCCGCGATAGGTGAGGCCGTCCGTGATCGAAAGGTGCAGTTCGTGCCCCTTCGACGCGGCAAAGTCGATGAACGATTCCGCCGTTTCGCGCACGGCGTCGCTCACGGGAAAGTCCTCCATCTTGAGCGGCGAATCCTCCTCGTCCATGCGTGAGAGCGTGACGAGCGAGTTGACGAGCGAGGTGAGCTTTTCCGTCTGCGCCATCGCCTTGTCGATCCACTTCTGCTTGCCGGTCTCCATTTCGAGCACCTTGAGGCTCGTGGCGATGACGGTGATGGGCGTTTTCAGCTCGTGGCTTGCGTCGGTGATGAATTGCTTTTGCTGCTGCGCGCTGCGCACCACGGGATCGATGGCTCGGCGCGAGAGCAGCACGACGAGTAAAAAGACGAGCAGGATGCATGCCGCATCGGCGAGCAGCGACCACACGAGCACCACGCGCATCGCGCGCAGCTCGTGATAGCAGTCGAGGAAGATGGCGATGTTCTCGCCGTCGTCCGTCTGCGCGACGAAAAAGCGGTAGCTGCCGCAGTAGCCGTAGCCCGCGCCGTGTGCGAGCGCGGCGGAGAGATATTCCTGCGTATCATCCTCCGTGACGGAGGCGATATTGTCGAGGTCTGCCTGTGTCAGCGTGCCGCTTGATGTGTAGTGCAGGACAAAAAAGCGCGTGGAGAACGGTGTTTCCGCCGTGAACGGCCCCTCACGCCGCGCGATTTTGTCGTCGGGCGGGGCCTGCACATCCTGCGCATCCGGCGGAGCGATGTCGCTCAGGCTGCCGTCATTTTCCGGCGGCGTGGGTGCATCGGCGCTGTCCGAGCCGCTCGGCGGCAGGAAACGGGAGTGGGGGATGGTGCCCGCGTTCTCGTAGATGAGCGTCAGCGTTTGCTTCAGGTCGGAATCGGTCGAGACGTAGTTCGCAACGTTCAGGATGACCGTCAGCAGCAGCATCACCGCCGTGACGGAGAGCATCGCGATGCGGATGAAGCGGTTTCGCAGACGCTTGATCATACGCTCTCCTCCAACACGTAGCCGAGGCCGCGGTTTGCCTGCAGGGTGACGTGCGAGCCGATGGACTTGAGCTTTTTGCGAAGATTCGAGATGTTCACCCATACGACGTTGATCTCCGCCTCATTATCCCAGCCCCACACGCGCTCCATGATGCGCTCGGCGGAAAAGACCTGCCGCGGCGAGCGCATGAAAAGCTCCATGATCTGAAACTCGCGCCCGCTCAGGCGGATGGACTCGCTGCCGCAGCTCAAATTGCCGCTGCCGGGGTCGAGCGTCAGATCGCCGTAGGCGAGCACCGTCGGCTGGTAGGCCTCGCTGCGGCGCAGAATGGCGCGCACACGACTCAAGAGCTCGTCGGGGTCGAAGGGCTTGGGAAGATAGTCGTCCGCGCCGGCGTTGAAGCCCGTGATGCGGTCGCTCTTCTGGCCCTTGGCCGTGAGCATCATGATGGGCGTTTTCACGCCCTCCTGCCGCAGCTTTTCGAGCACTTGAATACCGTCCATCTTGGGCATCATCACGTCTAAAATGACGGCGTCGTATGCGCCCGACGAGGCGTATTCATAGGCGTCGAAGCCGTTGTGCACAGCGTCGACGGAGAAGTGATTTTTTTCAAAAAAGACCGTCAGCGCCTCGGCGAGATCGACCTCATCTTCTGCAATCAGCAGCCGCATAAAAGGTTCCCCCTCTGATTTCCGGTGATACGTGTAGTATAAAGAGCGCGCGGGCAAAAATCAAGATGCCTCAGAGCGCGTCTTTCGTCGCCTCGCGCCCGCAGATGATGTTCAAGTTGCCGTTGCGGCAGCGCAGGTCGTCCATGAAGGCCTTGGTGCCGCTGTCGGACTTGAGATTTATAAGGTAGCTCAGCTCGTAGAGCGTCCCCATGTTCGTGGTCTTGACGCGCACCAGCTCGTGGTAGCTCGTGTACTTATCGAACAGATCGTCGAACAGGCCGTCGTAATCGAGCGTTTCGGGGATGGTTATCCTGAGTATGCGGCTGCCGGAGCTGCGTTCACCGAACCTGACAAGCGTCAGCAGCAGCACGAATGCCGCCATTATCGCAAAGTACAGCATGGCAACATATATATAGCCCATGCCGCAGACAAGGCCGATGGACATGGAGAGGAACAGACCAACGATCTCCCTTGCCGTTCCCTGCGCGCTGCGGAAGCGCACGAGGGCGAAGGTGCCCGCCACCGCGAGTCCCGCGCCGACGTTGCCGTTGACCATCATAATGACCATCGTGACTGCAGCGGGAAGCAGCGCCAGCGCCAGCATGAACGAGCTGCTGTGGTGGCTGCGGAAGGAGAAAATCAGTGACGTGAGTACGCCGAGAACGATCGCCGTCGCCATGCAGGCGAGAAAAGCTGAAAGCGTTATTGCAGGGGAAAGCAGGCTGTTAAACACAGGTTATCACTCCGTTTATGTATTTCTCAAGGATATTGTCTCTGTAGCAGACGCCGTATTTTGAAAATCCGGTCGGGAAAACGTCCAGCTCGCCGAGAATGTGCGCCAGCCACAGCGGCACGGCTCCGGGCGCTTTGATCTCCATCAGCACCATACCGTCCGCGGCCAGTGGCTCGCCGTGGCTGCCCGCGCGGAGATCCAGCTCCGTCTCGCGCCAGCGCATGTTGTGGTCAAAGGTTATGCGCAGATCGGGATCGCCCGACGCGACATAGGCCTGCCGGTCGCACGCGATGAACACCTTCGGCTTGGGCTTGTTCTGGCGAAGAAACCAGTCTATCTCGCGCGACATCTGGCTGGGCTTCGGCGCGGGGATGCTCCCGTTGAGATAGTCCGGCGCTTCGTCCGCGCGCATACGGATGCGGCGCTTGTACACGACACCCTTGTATTTCTTCTTCAGCTCCACGAACACGGAGTCGCCGTCGGCGGGAACATTGTAGCTTCGTAGGCGGAGCTTTTCCTTGTAGACGGGGCGCTCTATGGAATAGCGGATCAGGTGGTAGTCGTCGCTGTCGTAGTATATGCTGCATACCGTGCTCTCAAAGTACTCGTCCGGTACGATGTGCGGATCGAGGAGCTGCCGCAGCGACTCGTATTTCTCGCGGGACAGCAGATATTTTTTTTCGTATCTTTTGAATGTAAATTTCGTGCTGCCCATGTCAGACTCCCGTTCCATTACTAGCTGAGGGTATTATACCTTGGTTTTCTTAATAATTCAACGATAATAATTGTTCAAACCTTGAACTTGCGGCGCGGCGCACGAATTTATTGCATATGCCCCGCGCGCTTGATATAATAAAAGGTATAGAAACGGACGCTTTTGCGGAGGTGCGTATGAAAAATATTCTTATGATAGGCACTGGGGGAACGATTGCCTCCGAGATGACTGACGACGGGTTGACACCGGAGCTGACTCCGGAGCAGCTGCTGCGGTATGTTCCGGCGATATCCGGCCTGTGCCGCGTGGACTGCCTGTCCCTGTTCAGCATCGACAGCACGAACGTCACCCCAGCGCACTGGACGCGGATCGCGGCGGCACTGCGGGAGAATTATGCACGGTATGACGGCTTCGTCATCAGCCACGGCACGGACACTATGGCCTATACTGCCGCGGCGCTCTCGTATCTGGTGCAGGGCTCGGGAAAGCCGATAATCCTGACCGGCTCGCAGAAGCCCATTAATTACGACTCGACAGACTCGAAGCTCAATCTTATGGACGCCTTCGTCTGCGCCTGCTCAGAGAAACTCTCCGGCGTAAACATTGTCTTCAACGGCCGCGTAATCCTCGGCACCCGTGCCCGCAAGACCTGCTCAAAGAGCTATGCGGCCTTTTCCAGCATAAATTATCCGTACCTCGCCACGCTACAGGATCACCGGCTCATCAGCTATATAAGCCCCAGCAGCCTGCCGGAGCCGAAATTCTATGACGCGCTCGACCCGAATATCGGCCTGATAAAGATGATACCCGGCACGGACTTCGAACTGCTGGACTTCATGCTCTCGCGCAAGGACGCGCTGATCATGGAGTGCTTCGGCGTCGGCGGCCTGCCGTCGTACAGCGACGATAAGCTGTTCGAGGTCATCAGGAAGTACACCGGCGTGGGGAAGTTTATCGTCGTCACCACGCAGGTGCAGAACGAGGGCTCCGACCTCTCGGTGTACAGCGTCGGCCACCGGCTCAAGGATAATCCGAACGTCCTCGAAGCCTACGACATGACCACCGAGGCCGCGCTTGCGAAAATGATGTGGATACTCTCGCTCAGCCGCGATGTGGCGGAGGTCAGCGGCATGTTCTATGAGCCGGTCGCACACGACATTTTGTACAGGGGTTAACTATGGAGACAGTTGTTATTATAGGCGGCGGGGCGTCGGGCATGATGGCGGCGCTGACCGCGGCGGAGGACGGGAGCAGACGCGTGGTGCTGCTGGAGCGGCAGCAGCGCGTCGGGCGAAAGCTGCTCGCGACTGGAAACGGCCGCTGCAACCTGACGAACACCGGAGCCGCGGCGGAGAATTATCATGGTGAGAACGCGGATTTTGTCCGCCCCGCGCTGGAAAAATTCCCGCCGCGGTCCGCGATGGATTATTTCGCCTCGCTGGGTCTGCTGATGACGGAGGAGTACGGCGGGCGGGTCTACCCGCTGTCAAACTCTGCAAACTCCGTTGTGGACGTGCTGCGCTTCGCGCTGGACCGCGCCGGAGTGGAGCTGCGCACCGGCGTTGTTGCGCGCGAAATTCTGCGCGCGGACGGCGGATATGAGATAAAATACGATGGCGGCTCGCTGCACGCGGACTGGCTGATAGTCGCCTGCGGCGGCGCTGCGGGCAGCCAGCTTGGCGGCGTACGGGACGGGTACGAGCTTCTGAAGCCGCTCGGCCACAAGGCCACCGCGCTGCGCCCGTCGCTGGTGCAGCTGCCGACCGCACCGGAGTATCCCCGCGCGCTGAAGGGCGTTCGGGCGGACTGCCGCATCAGTCTCCAGCGCGGAGAAGAGACGCTCTGCGAGGGGCGCGGCGAGCTGCAATTCACCGAGACCGGCGTGTCCGGCCCCGCGGCGTTTGATATTTCGCGCCGCGCCGCTTCCGAGGACGGGAAGCTGACGCTGAGCATCGATTTCCTGCGGGACTACCCGAGGGAGCGAGTGCTGGAGCTGCTGCGCGCGCGGCGCGCGGCGCTCCCCGACCTGCCCGCGGAGGAGCTTCTGACCGGGATGCTGCATAACCGTCTTGGACGGATGATGATAAAATACGCCGGTATCGGCGCGCAGGCTCCGCTGCGTCTGCTTGAGGATGAGGAGCTGGAGCGCGTCGCCGACGCCTGTCGGAATTTCCGGCTGACACTGCTCGGCACGGAGGGCTTTGACTGCGCGCAGGTGACGGCCGGCGGCATCAAAACCGGCGGCTTTGATCCGGAGACGCTGGAGAGCTGGTTTATGCCGCGGCTGTTTGTGTGCGGCGAGCTGCTGGACGTTGACGGGGACTGCGGCGGATACAATCTGCAATGGGCTTGGGCGAGCGGGCGGCTCGCGGGGAGACTTGGCAAATGATACTTGTGAGAAATCTGCGGCTCGCGCCGGAGCAGCCGCTTGATGCGCTGCGCGGTCCGGCCGCAAAAAAGCTACGTATTCCGGAGCGGGAAATAAAAGAGCTGAAGCTCGTGAAGCGTTCGCTTGACGCGCGGAAGAAGAGCGACATTCACTATGTCTGTGCCGTGGCGGCGGCGCTTCATGGTGATGAGCAGAAAGCGATCGCCCACGCAAAGAGCGCAGACGTGAGCGAATATGCGGAGCCGGTGTATGATATCCCGCATGTCGCCGCGCCGGAGAAGCGGCCGGTCATCGTCGGCTTCGGCCCCGCGGGCATGTTTGCGGCGCTTGTGCTGGCAAAGGCCGGAGCGCGGCCGATCGTGCTTGAGCGCGGCATGGACGCGGTCAGCCGCAAGAAAGCGGTGGACGCGCTGCGGGCGGGCGGGGAGCTGCAGCCGGAGAGCAACGTGCAGTTCGGCGAGGGCGGCGCGGGAACCTTTTCTGACGGAAAGCTCAACACCGGCACGAAGGATCGGCGAATGGGCTGGATGCTGCGCGAGTTTGCTGCGCACGGCGCGCCGGAGAGCGTCATCTACGACGCGAAGCCTCATATCGGCACGGATATTCTGATAGACGTCGTGCAGAACATCCGCCGCGAGGTCATCGCCCTCGGCGGAGAGGTGCGCTTCGGGCACCGGCTGGAGCGGCTGAACTTCGCGTGCGGGCGGCTCACCGGCGCGGTCGTCCATTGCGCGGAGAATGAGTATACCCTGCCCTGCGAGCGGCTGATACTTGCCATCGGCCATTCGGCGCGCGACACCTTTGAGAACCTGAACGCGCAGGGCGTGCCGATGCAGCCAAAGCCGTTTTCCATGGGTGTACGCATAGAGCACCTGCAAAAAAACATCGACCTTGCGCAGTACGGGCGCGAGCGCGGCGATCTGCCTGCGGCGGACTATTCGCTGAACGTCCACCTGCCCGACGGCACAAGCGCCTATACCTTCTGCATGTGCCCCGGCGGCGAGGTGTTCGCCGCGGCGTCCGAGACGGGCGGCGTTGTCACCAACGGCATGAGCTACTCGCGGCGCGACGGCGAGAACGCAAATTCCGCCCTGCTCGTCACGCTGCACACCGAGGATTTCCCGGACAAGAGCACGCTCGGCGGAATGTACTGGCAGCGCGAGATCGAGCGCGCGGCCTACGCCGTCAGCGGCAGCTACTGCGCACCGGCGCAGCTTGCGGGGGATTTCCTCGCGCACCGCGCGAGCACAGGCGCAGGCGAGGTGAAGCCCAGCTACCGCCCGGGCGTGGCCTGGTGTGAGCTGCACGACGTGCTTCCGGAACGGATAACGTCGGTGCTGGAAAAGGCGATACCGGAGCTTGGGAAGAAGCTTCACGGGTTCGACGCGCCGGATGCGGTGCTGACCGCGCCGGAGACGCGCTCGTCCTCGCCGGTGCGCATACTCCGCGGGGAAACACTGTCCTCGGCGATAGAGGGACTATACCCCTGCGGCGAGGGCGCGGGCTACGCGGGCGGGATATCCTCCGCCGCGGTAGACGGAATGCGCTGCGCGGAAGCCGTGCTGAAAACGCTCATATAAGCAGGCGAAAATCAGGCCGGACAACGAAAAATGTTGTCCGGCCTGTTCATTATACCAAGCGTATCTCGCGGCAGCTTCCGCCGCCGAAGGCTTTTTCCATATCCTCTTTGTAAGTGGGGAAGTAGTCGGTCGGCATCAGCGCCTGCACGCAGCC
>ERZ1108170.831-NODE-831-length-22971-cov-32.774655_pt1 | contig 22971 bp, 21 predicted proteins | sample MGYA00403705_ERZ1108170 | MGnify/ENA primary metagenome ERZ1108170 (study PRJEB35170, sample SAMEA104062422) | human gut metagenome | biome: human gut; feature: human-associated habitat; material: faeces | place: Denmark | collected 2012-06-15 ...
AAAGTAAAAAGGGGCTGTGAAGAAATGAGGATTCATTTCTTCACAGCCCCTTTTTCTTTTGGAAACACTTATTTCAGCATAGCCTTCCATTCTTCGGGGTAATCGCCGCGGTATTCGACGACTTCCTCGAGCGGCTTTCTGGGCATCGGCTTGACTTCCTTGTCGGTGTAGCCGAAAGCGATGGCAGCGACCATCTCCCCTTCTTCGCCGAGCCATTCCTTCAGCTCATCGTAAGCGAAGAAGACATTGCAGGTCCAGAGACTGCCGATGTCATGCGCCGTCGCTTCGAGGCACATGTTCTGGATCGCAGCGCTGATGGACTGGATGTCAGCGAGCTCCATCATGTACTGGTCGCTGGGGTAGGACTTGCGGTAGTCATTGCCCTTGGTATTGATGACAAAGACGATGACCGGCGCCTGTTCGAGTACGCGCGCGGTGTAGATGGCAGACGGGATGAATTTCTCATAGCCCTTGCTGAAAATGGCCGTCTCGTCGCCCTTGCGGTTTCTCATGATGCCTTCCTTCAGGCGTTTGACCATGGATTTGCGTTCCTGTCCGCGGATGACGATGAATTTCCACGGCTGGGCATTCTTTTCGGATGGCGCCCAAAGTCCGGCAGTCAGGATCTCATCCAGATCTTCCTGCGGGATCGGCTTCTGCAGGAAATGACGGATGCTTCTTCTTTTGACGATTTCTTCTATCACTCTGTGGTTCTCCTCTATCTATGATAAAACAACATAGAATTTATTATATGTAATTCGCAGAAAGAAATCAAGAAGAAAGTAGACCGGAAGTCGAGAAAGGGGTCATCAGGGTTCAAGGTTCAGGGTTGTAGTGGCGGCTTTTCCGCAGTATAAATAATGGCGATGCCAGAAAGTGGGATTCAAGTCCCCAGTCATCAGTCACTGATACTGCCCGATCGCCTGCTGCATTTTTTCGGCGCTGTCCATGAGGTGATCGGCTTTGTCTATGAGCGCATCCATGCGGGGGTCTTTGTGTTCGGTGACGGTCGCGCCGCTGGCAAGGACGCCGGCAGACAGATCTCCGCCCGAGATCTTGACATAGGTGTCACCGATGAGTCCGGAAGTTGTGATGGAGAATGCCGCATCCTTGGGGATCGTCGCTTTCCGATCGATCTCAAGGTGAAGGACGGCCTTGCCTTCTTCGATGGTGATGGCTTTCAGCCGCCCGACCTTGACGCCGGCGTGGAGCACGGAAGCCCCCGGCGTGATGCCCTGTGCATCATCAAAGACAGCATAGACGGGGAAGGTGGTCGGGAAGAGGCGCTCCATCGGATGCAGAAGGAGGGCAGTGATGCCGATCGCAAGGAAGAAGAGAAGGGCGGTCATGCCGATCTTGGTTTCTTTGGTCATGTTGGAAATCCTTTTTTGCGAAATAGTCAGGCTGGTGGGGGGGAGACCTTGGGGCGTGCCGTCCCTTGACCCTGAATGCAAGCTTTGCTCGAATGAGGAATGAAGGTGGCGGCTTCGCCGCATTTTAGATGACGGTATTCCTGTATCGTCAGCCTTCCCCTCGAGGGGAAGGTGCCCCGAAGGGGCGGATAGGGTACAGGCGGTATGAAAGAGGATGGGAAAATGCGTCTCAAGTCGACGATTTACGAAAGCACCCTATCCACCGCTGACGCGGTCCCCCTTCCCCAATGGGGAAGGCGATTCCTGCTCAGCGGCGAAGCCGCCACCTTCATTCCTAAGGAAACACTGATTGAATCGTTGTTCGATTTTACTCTTGTATTTTCATGTAACGCAAGGAATAATCCGACGCGAATAGCGAGCTATTTAAGGAGGATTATGACGAAGCGTTGCATGAAAATACATGTGAAATCGAATTCTGCGATTTAATCAGAGTTTCCTTAATTCCTAATTCCTCATTTAATTCCCTTCCAGTCTCGCTACACCGAGCGGCGGGCTTTCAAGGAAGGTGACTTTCGGATTTCTCTGGGCGAGCCAGCCGGCCTGCCATGCATTCGGCAGGAGGTAGACAGGACGCTCGCGGCGGTCATAGACGACCATCGCATTGTCGATGCCGATAAGCTCTTCCGGTGGGACATCCCCTTCCGTCCAGCGGGCTGCGGTGTAGGAGAGCGGTTCCAGATTCACATGGACATTATATTCATTTTCCAAGCGATACTTCATGACTTCGAACTGCAGCTGGCCGACAGCGCCGATGATGAAAGACTCCATGACGTAAGGCTGCTTGTAGACCTGGATCGCCCCTTCCTGCGCGAGCTGGGAGACACCATTCAGGAACTGCTTTCTCTTCATGCTGCTTTCCGGAGACAGACGGGCAAAAAGCTCCGGCGGGAATACAGGGAAATCAATGAAGGTGACCGGATGCTTCTTCTCGCAGACGGTATCGCCGACACCGAGCTCACCGGTATCGAAAAGACCGATGATGTCGCCCGGGTAGGCCTTCTCGACCGTCTGTCTTTCCGTCGCGAGGAACTGCTGCGGCTGGGAGAGACGGAGCATCTTGCCGCTCTGGCGATGCAGGACGGTGATGCCTTTCTCGAAGACGCCCGAGCAGATACGCATGAAAGCGACACGGTCATGATGCTTCGGATCCATATTTGCCTGGATCTTGAAAATGAAGCCGGAGAACGCCGGATCTTCTGGCTCGATGGTGCCTTCCAGCGTCTTTCTTGCTTCCGGCTGCGGCGCAAGCTCGAGGTATTTCTCCAGAAATGGCTGTACGCCGAAATTCGTCATAGCCGATCCGAAGAACATCGGTGTCAGCTCCCCTTTGGCGACTTTTTCCGCATCGAAGGGATCGCCGGCTTCATCAAGAAGCTCCAAATCATCGCGGAGCGCATCCAAAACTTCCTGCCCGACCTGAGAAACGATGGCTTCGTCATCGATCTTGCCGGAGATCACTTCCAGCTTCTTCACGCCATGGGCATTGTCCTTGATGAAGATATGGCACATCTCCGTCTCACGGTCATAGATGCCCGTGTAGTCACCGTTCACACCGATCGGCCAATTCATCGGGCAGGAGCGGATGCCAAGCACATCTTCAATGTCCGCCATCAGATCGAACGGATTCTTACCAAAATGGTCGATCTTATTCACGAAGGTGAAGATCGGGATCCCGCGATCCGAGCAGACCTTGAAGAGCTTCTTCGTCTGCGCTTCGACGCCCTTTGCCACATCGATGACCATAACCGCCGAGTCGACGGCCATCAGCGTGCGATAGGTATCCTCCGAAAAGTCCGCATGCCCCGGGGTATCCAGGATATTGATGCGGCAGCCCTGGTAGTCGAACTGCAGCACTGAGCTCGTGACAGAGATCCCGCGCTGTTTTTCGATTTCCATCCAGTCAGACACCGCATAGCGCGCCGTCTTCCTCGCCTTGACGGAGCCTGCGAGATGGATCGCACCCCCGTAAAGCAGTAATTTTTCCGTCAATGTCGTCTTGCCGGCATCCGGGTGGGAAATGATCGCAAACGTCCGGCGGCGTTTGATTTCTTCTAAGTCAGTCATATTGCACCTCAATCAAAAATATACATCGCTTCATTATAGCATATTTATATGACAGTTCGTAGAAGAAAAGGAAGGCGAACGCTGCATTCCTACACAAAAACGCACAGGCGGAAAAGCCTGTGCGTTTCTCTCTGTACTTCTCATTTCAGATCACGAAGGACATGATACTTAGATCCAGTTCCATCCTTTCGTGTGTTCTCTCCCACCTGCATCAAGCGATTATTCTCCAGACGCCGGATCTCACCCGTAGCAGGATTCACCCGATACACATCCGTCTTGACCGTCGTCCCAACCGACTGCGCGGCCAATGTCTTCCCGCCATAATTATCCGGGCTGTAAATGGCGACCGCATAGTACAGCTCTCCTTTTTCCTTATAACCGACCATCGCCCAGCTGTCACTTTCGAGCGAACTGGAATCGATCTGTTTCACATATTTCGACAGACTGTCACTATCGATAATCCCATTCGGCGTCGTAAACTCCGGGCCTTTTCTTTGATCGAAATAGCTTCCATTCGTTCCGCCCATATAGTCGAAAACTGACTGGACCCCATTGCCCGGCTCCTTTTGCGCGAGAGCAAGAAGCGCATCCTTCAGCCACTTCATATGACGGTCATAGACCTTATCACTTTTGCTTCCCGCTTGAAGAAGCTCTGCGGCGGAGCCAAAGATCCCAGGGATCCCGTCTCCGTAAGACCCCAAAACGCCCCATCCGATCCCGACCACCAGGCCCAGCATGAGGGCATACTCCACAAAGTTGTTCCCCTTCTGTCTCATATCTCTCACAGTCCTCTTTCTCGTATAATAAGTTTCAGGGTTTCATTTTACCATCTTTTCAAGAGAGCTACAAGGAGATAATAAGAGGCGGAGACTCACCCGCCCCGACGCAAGAAAAGTTGGGAAGCAAGAAGCGGACTTTTCACATCCTACATCATGACAAAAAGTGCGATCATCAGGATCGCCACAAAGAGACAATAGAAGAACTTCCCCAAAAACGCCTGCCGATTCTTCTTTGTCGAGACCTCGAAGCCGCAATGCGGGCAATACTTCAGCCCAGCGACATCCGGCACCGGACCACGGCAATGCGGACACACCTCGCAGTGCCCCGCCGCATACTGCGCGCGCTCCTCCGCCGTCAGCTCCGGCAGGATCTCCACCGGCGTATCCAACAGCCGACACCCACACGCAGGGCAGAAACGGAGCATATTCCCCTCATACACCCGCCCGCACCCTCGGCAGCGCACAGCATCCTCCGGCAGCGGCTGCTCCAGCACCTGATGACACGCCGGACATCGATCCCAGCGCTTCCGCATTCCATGCCCGCAATACGGACACTTTGCAAGATGCGGCCACGCCGCCTCCCGGCTCCCCGCCTCCGGCGCATGCGAAGGCTTTGAAAGCGACGTATAAGAGATCCCCGTCCCCGGGATCCCCACTGTCGTCCGGACGCCATTCTGTCCGAACGTGATATGCGCCCCGCGCCGCCCGATCGACGTCGAGACCCCGCGCTTCCCGACATTCAGCGTCACTCCCGGCATGATCTTGATCCGCCGCTGAAAACGAAAACCCATTTCTTCTGCCTTCTTTCTCCTGTTGTCTCATATATATGATAAAAACCGTGCTGTTTTGTCTCATTCATAAGACAATATAGCACGGTTTCTGTCTCATCGACAAGACGGTTTTATAAACTCATTCTAACGAAACAGCCGGTCTTCGTCATTCTGCCAGTTTTTCTTTCAGTGCCATGAAGCTGGCGTCTGCATGCTCAAGATCGATGAAATCAATATGAATATGTACGCCATCTTCGCTTTCAAAGGATAGCAGCTTTTGATTTCTCATTTCCTCATTCAATGGATACAATACCCAGACATCAGGAAGCTTCACACCACATTCACCATATTTGTGCGCATACGCATACATCTGATACATATCTGCTTGTGAAATTCCATAATTTCTCCGCACTTCTGATGTCAGCCGCTTCCACTTGGTATCCAGTATCACCTTGCTCCCATCATTTCTTGTCACTACAACGTCAGGACGCAGATGGAAGCGCTTTGGCGTATCGAAAAGGTACTTCCCCTGATCCTGCGCAGAAACCTGCCAGCCGCTAGGCTCATACAATGCCTTCATTCGCTTTGCTACGTAGGCCTCAAAAACTTTTTCCATAGGAAAGAGTATGGCTCGCGCGTTAGTATTTCCCGAAAAAGCGGTAAAGCCCTCTCCTTTTAGGAATACGCGTGACCATTCCACCAAGTGACCATAGGAAATCATCGTCCGATCCATTTTGATCCGAGAAAAATCACGCTCCAGATATACCGATGCATCGATTTCTGAAAATGCCCCTAGAAGACGGCCAATCTCTCTGATATTCTTTTCTGAAGAAGAAATCCTTCTGAGCTTTTGCAGAGTTGCTTTAATGATTCGATTGACAGGGCGATTCAGGCTATACTCGTCAAATGCCATAAAAAATCGTTCCTGATGTGCAAGATTGACGCGAGTCTGCTCAGCCACCCGAAGACGGCCTTTAAAGCATCGCATATTTTTCTCCACCGGCATGTACCTGGACTGTAGCCCCTGTCGCACCAAATATCGGACTTCCGAGAGGTACATTTGAATGAATACTTCATACAGATTCATGGACCCCGTAGCCAGGTTTGCCAAAGAAAGAGCCTGTCCTTCAAATTCTTTCAGTGCACGCAGCATCTGACAAAAAATCTGCTTCGTCTTTCTGAGATTTCCCTTTTCCTCTGCCAATGAAATTTTGGGCAAAATCTCAAGTTGCGTGCAAGAATCAACTTGGATCACCCCCACAAAATTTGATACAGTAATCGTATCCCCCAAATGCCTGCGATAGCTCAACTTCAAAAAGCGAAGAATGTCCGCCTCGCCATCGGAAGCCTCGTAGGAGCGAATGAATTCTTCCAATGCACGAAAAGTTTTTTCTGGCAGATACGGATACTCCTGCTGGTAATCCGGATTACAAGTGATCGGCTCAAATTCTCTTACTGTGACTGATTTCATATGCGCCTCACGGATTCATGATTTCCGCAAAACTCTCCAGATGCAAGAATGCCCCCTCTTGCACATGATACTCCATTTCAGGGAGATCAATATCTACCATCCCCTTGAAAAGTTTCTTCGCTTTGACAGGCATTCCCGCAATCAGCTGGTACGCAGGATCTGATTTGGCATTATCCCCAAGTACTAACTGGATACGGCTATAGTCTTCATAGAAATATTCCTGTAATAAAGGAATCACCTTCTCTTTGAAAATCTGAGCCAAATTTTCCAATGTAGGCTCCTTCCGCAGCTTCATGAAATACGAATGCCCGATCGTATGCTCTCTATCATAGAGTACCTCGATCCTGTGATTGATTGTTCGAAGCAATTCCCCCACATTCACCTGAACAGAATCAGAAGAAACCACCACATCATCCAAAAGTTCCGGTGTTGGCATCATCTCGACGAAGCTGAATCGACGCCGCAACGCTGTATCCATCAGTGCGATCGAACGATCCGCCGTATTCATTGTACCAATGATGAATAAATTCTTAGGTACAGAAAACACTTCTTTCGATCCAGAAAGTACTGCTGTCATTGCCTCCTCTGCGCCTGCCCGCTTCGACTTTTCAAGGAGCGTAATCAGTTCACCAAATATTTTTGACACATTGCCGCGATTAATTTCATCGATAATCATCACCACCGGTAAATCGGAAAGTCTCCTCGCCTCCCGGCAAGCCTCTTTGAAAATCCCATCCTGCATGACATAAGAAATCTTTCCGTCCTCTGTCACCGGCCGGATACCTTCAATAAAATCCTCATACCCATAGGACTGATGGAAAGTCACAAAGAAAATCCCCGCTTCCGCTTTGTGCTGATTGAAATCAGCGAGCATATCCGCATAATCCATCCCACGCCGCATTTTCAGTGCTTTCGCCAATTCCTCTCCCCCACTTTTTACCGGAAGATCTAGGATAGCATCCGCATACAGCACAGAATTATATGTTTTCCCTGTTCCGGGCGGACCATAAAGAATAACGTTCGGATCAATATCAGGTGTCTGCACATGATCCAGATAATCGATCATCTCCGCAATCTTTTCATCTTCTTCCGGTTTCAGACGATGCGGCCCTACCAGCGAAGTGGGCTTGACTCCGTATTCTTTCATTTTTTCTAACGGGCAATAACCATAAGTATACCCCTGAATCATTTTGAATAAAAAGCAAGACGTTTCATCCGGCTTCTCATTTTCATTAAGAGCCTCTTCATTTTCCGGCATATCTTTTATAATGAAATCCGTATCAATGATTTCACACTTATACCGAATCGCCATCTGCGGTGCACTGGCATAGAGATAGACTATATCCCCCACCTTTGCACTTTTCATAGCTGGTACTTTCCACCAGTCAATCACGTCATTATTAGCAAATACCTCATCCAGATCAAAGTCTGGAGTTCTCTTTGGATTCCAACTGACAAGCCAGTTGGTAGGTTTATTATCTAAATCCATTTATATCTCCCTCCTACTCTTTTTCCGCCGCCAACAATTTGGCTTTCTTTTCAGGTGCGAAGTACGCCTGCTTTTCCGTCTGTGCGGCAGTCGCTGCTGCATTCCCGACATAGATATCCAGCTGTTTCTTCGCCATTTGCCGGACTTCTTCTTCAGGCAAGAAATCCAGCACCGTCGCTGCACTGATATTATTGAAATACGAGAGTACCGTTTCGAATACCACACGATTGACTTCATTGCCTGCCCGTTTGAAATCAAGGATCGCTTGCAGAATGCCATGGAAAAGATGCTTGTTGCTGATAAAATTTCTTGAACTTAGCAGAACGATCTGCGAGGCAAAGGAGTGTCCCTTCTGACCGTACATCAATGTTTCTGCCAATTCGTAGGGATTCTTGCGTTTCTCATCATAGACCAGGTACCCAGTCCACCAAAGACGGGAGAGGCAATTCACGAAAAGACTTCGCCTCTTTCCATTCCCTACACAGAAAAAAGCTTTTTGAATCTTCTCTTTTTTGGCCTTCGCTGTCTTCGCTTTTGCGATTTCTTCATGTTGCCTGTACCAGACATAGTCCCAAAGTGAAGTGTGAGCCAGACCTGTCCACAAACGGGCATCGCAGGCAACGGAAAGCGGCAGCTCTTTCAAAGCATCATACACGATCCGAATATTTTTCAAGTCTGAAGCATTGAAATTTTCATCCTTGTCCATCGTAAATTCGGGAAAATCCTTGGCATACTCCATGAGACTGTTGTTTTCATTGAAATGCTGTGAAAACCATTCCCTGTCTTCCTTTTCATAATGAACTTTGTATTCATCATAATTCAGCAGCAGGTCATCCATCGTTTCCTGTTTCATGTACTGTAGGTGCATCGTTACTCCTCCACATCATTATTGGTACTCAGTTCATTCAATGCCCGGCTGATCGGATTCTTAAAAATCACCTGCGCGGCTTCCAGCAGAGTATCCTTGTCCTCACTCAACGAATCCAATGTATATCCTGCTCGCGCAAGCAGGTCTACGATAGCCTGGTACCATTTCTTTTCTTCAAAGTAATTGTCCTCCGACTGGGATACATGATACATCCGGGACAACACCACAACCATGGCCGGCATGAAGAGCAAACTGAATACTGTCTCACGATACTCTCCTTTTCCCAACGCAAAATACGTATCATACAGTTTCTCATCAATTCCCAACATCAGATAATCATCATTTTCGGTATTGATATATACACTTGCAGGCTCTACAGCTTTGCGTTTCTCCACATGAATGAGACTATCCGCATCCCGTGCATCCTGCTTCTTACGTTCGATCAGAATTTCCTTTTGTGTACCAACCGCCAGAATGCTGCCTTTTGTCAAAGCAATATGAAGATCGGCATCCAGCGCATTAAAGTTCGGATTATGGTAATCTTCTATATCCTCAGCAGCCACGATAAAAGTACAGATTTCTATCGAATCCGCCAACTCATCCTTCCCCATCACCAGAGATACCTTATCATTCGCCGTAGTTACCTCCGTGCGATAGGAAGACTGCGGACTTTCGATGTGAAGAAGATACACCGCCTTTTGCTCCTGAATCATTTTTTCCAGTACATCATTTTTTAGACGGAATACCACTTCGCATTTGACTTTATCCAGACTGTTTGTCAGATGGATCTCCGCATCAAACTTGGAATCCCGATAGTCATCGTTGTAGTCGCACAGAATAGGATACGGGGTCAAACTATTTTTTATCTTCATAATACACAGCCTCCATCATGCAGTAGCGATTGATATTCACATCACATTCGATACGGATCTTTTCATTCTTCTTGACATGGCTGAGAAGGATTTCATTGCCTTTCCATGCTTTGATTTCCGCGCTTCCTTCTACCACTTTAGCCGCATAGACGCAAAGCGTCTTATTGGCTTTGCCGCGTTCATTGGTAAAAAACAGTTCGAGCTTGGCATTGGCTGATCTTTTTGGCGCCATATATTCTACATAGCACTTTCCTTTTCTGGGATCTGAGGAACGAACGCGGGCTTGGATAGCGATTTCCTTGTACTTGTGCGCCGGAATATTTCCATCATCGCCCCCCAGCGGATGTTTGCCGCCCCCATGGCCGTGCCCAGAATGTCCGCCCACTTTTACATCTGTACCCTCTTCCCCTTCGCCGCGAGAAACATGTGCGCTTTCGACAGAAACAACCTTCTCTCTTGGTGCAGACACCGTTTTCTCTACCAGCGCATCGATATCACCACCGATGGTTTCTTTGGGGGTTGCCGCTTCCTGATCCTTCTTATCAGAAGGCAGGAATTCCGCCATGCCAAATGCACTGAGCGAGTCCTCATCCGTATGCCCGAAAGAATCCTTCACACATTTCCGTAAATACTTTTTGAACTCATCAAGCATCTGTTTCGCTTTGCGTTTCTCCTTTGGATCCTTGATACGGTCAGGCGCCCATGCATCATGGGACGGCACTTCCATCTTTCGGAAGGCCGCATTCATATTGGCACCATTCATCAAAAGTACGCCGGTGAATTTGATGGAACCGCTAATATGATCCTGTTCAAACAATCGCATACCGGATCTTCTAGTCAAAAGGATACGGCTGTTCAAATCATTGCCTTCTTTCAGCCGCAGCTCACATTCCCCATCTTTAAATCCATATTTCTCACCATACTCATCAGCCTTGAGCGGGATCACTACAATCTTGCGATCTGTTCTTGTCAGCAGGTCATAGTATTCCTTCAGCTCCTTATTTTCTTTTTCATCAGAAGGAAGCTCCCAGACATATTTCTGAAGGGTGTCTTTGGATATTTCAGACCCATTGATCCTTACCGTCAAGAGGCCTTTCCAGATGGATACCAGAAAATTTCGTAAAACAGATGTCTTGACAGAACCTTCAAAATCTTCCGAAGCCGTGAATCCCATGATGTAAATATCTGTCCCGGGAGTTGTCCGATTAAAAGAAGGATCGAAATCCACTCGTTTTAAAATTGCTTTCAGCTGCTCATTGTCGGAGTAGAAACCCATACCAGTCGTCCAGCCTTCATTCATTTCTGTTTTGAACGCGTCATTTTTGAACGAAATGAGCCGTGCTACGCCGATATTTGATTCTACCCGCTCTCCATCTTCCTTCTCGTATAAGCTGGAGTAGAAAACGGTTCTGAAGTCAGAGCAAGCAAAAGGTGCTGATTTCCCGATTCCAAAACTTCCCTGCGCTGTTTTATTTTTATTGGAAGAGCCTTTTTCCTTGACCAGACGGCTCCAGTTTGAACCTTTTTCTCCGGTCTCCGCGCCTTGCAGCCCCACAGTATTGAAATCACTGACGCGAAGTACTTTGAAGGAATCACCTTCTTTGCCATCGATCTTATTGACTGCCTGTTGGAAAAATTTTCTTGCATCCTCATCCTCATTGTCATCAAGACAGGCGTGGATGCTCTTGGAAAAGCTGGAACGGCCGGGAAAATCTTCTACTAACATGGAAAATTCTTTGAACTCAACCTCAATCGGTTTCTCCGGATCTTTTCTAGCATCCAGCGCATTCTGGATCGTTTCTCTCACCAAAGAATGCATCACCTGTGCAGAAAACGTCTCAATTCCAGAGTCATTGATTCCTGTATATCCCGCATTTCCATTAGAGGCAAAACGCCACTTGGCTTCTTCCATATCCATTCTCCTTTTCTATAATTCTCGATCTGCTTTCCTAGATCAACAAAAGTCTAACAGCGAAATTCTAAATTTCGCCGCTAGACTTTTCAGAAATACAAATCCCTTACTCTATGTCTTCATTATACACATTATAGAGGACAAATTGTGGCTATATATATCACGCCAATTGGAATTCACACACATTTTCTGACATTTTCACAATAGACAGCAAAGGGAATTCCGAATTTTCCTTAATCACATCCAGAAAAACACACTTCAATTCCTTGCTCCAAAAGATACGCACGCGCCCAAGGTACAGACTCTCCTTCTCGAGATGGGCATCATACATTGATCCCTCGTAGCGGATCCGGATCTCCCATCGCTCCCCATTCCTCATCGACTCCGCATCAAAGAACTTGTGCATCGGTCTGGGAATCGTTGCTCCTGCGTACTTGAAAAATTACCTATCCGTTTTCTTGACCAACGTTTTATCATCAATGAGCTCCCATGAGCGCACCTTCGTTTTCTCTTTCATCATAGATCACCTGCTGCCTTTCTGCCGACTACGATTGTCATTCTTTATCTTTTCCTATATTAGATCACACTGCGATCTTCATTGCAATAGTTTTAGAATAATAAAAACCCACTCCGAAAAAATCCGGAGTGGGTTTGAAATTCGCCGCTCAACGCAGTCGCCATGCGACCTCGATCGGCTTATTGATATAATTTCTCGTATCCATCAGCACGCCATCCACCACCGCACTCGCCCAGCCTTTGCCGAGCTGGAGCACCCAGGCACCGGACGGATGAGAGGCGAGAAATTCTTTTACCGGCGTCTTTCCACGCGTGAAATACTGGCAAGTCCCCACGGCATAGCAGCTAAGGTAGGATGCCGCGACGGACGTAGACTGCGGATTATCACACTGAGAGAGGGCTTGGCGGCAGAGATCCTGATAAGCTTCTTCCCATGTCCTGCCTTCGGCGAGGGCGATGGCACGGACGAAGCTGTCCTGACTCCCGCGGTTTACGGGACTTGGATTTCTAAAAAGAAATGTCTGGCCCGCGGCGACGTCGATGTCTTCTAAAGGAGCGAGGCGGCGCTCGCGCCTTTCGTAGAGCCATGGGGCGGAGGGGCGCGGCGCGGACGCGATGTCCGGCGGGATCTCCCACGCTTCCAGCAGTTTTTCGCTGCTCGCGTCCCATGTATCATAGAGGAAACCATCCCGCGCGCAGGTGACGTGCCACCAAAGGCGGAGGACGTAGTTTCCTTTCGGATGCTGCTGGATAAATTCTCCCGCGGTCATGTCTGCCGTGCTGGCTTCGTCCTCGGTATGGGCGTGCGCTTGGGCGGACTTATACACGTAGCGGGCTCCGATTTCCTTCAGATATTTGCGAAAGACGATCGGATAGTCCGGCATGGCATGCAGGGAAAGACCGGTCTGGCACAGTCCGGCGAAGGTGTCTTTCCATGAAATCCCCGTGCCTCCGGCAATGGCCCGAAAGACGCAGTCATTACAGTCTTTCCCCTGCGGATTCACATTCTGCATTTTCCAATTCGTTTTTTCTATTCTCTTTCGATACATCAAGATCCCTCCCTTGTCTATAGTATAGCACGCGGGTTAGACATGAAATGTCAATTTATGAAATGATGGGGTAAAAAAATTCACGGGCCATTATGAGAAATGCGAAAATGCCCTTTGTGGACGAAGGGCATTGCATCACAAAGGCGCAGCAAGCATTCGTAAGTATCCATGGAGGCATTCCCTGCAATCTGGCACCAGCGCATTTCACGGTTCATATCGCTTATGCGATTAAACTTCGCTCTAGGGTTTGTCGTGGAGGCGAAGCCTGCATGAGATCTGTCTTTGCTTGCTGCGTCTTTATGTATTTGTAAGGCTCACGCTGTCCGGCGGCTAGGGAAATCGGATCCGCCGCCAGCCCTCTCCGCTCTCCTTTCCTATAGGTATGTGCACGTAGGAGTGTGGAGGAGCTTTCGGCTCCCGGGAGGATTTTCCTCTCTCCATAAAATACTATCGTGGAAGTTTTGGACTTTACACGATTTTGGATAAAAAGGATGGAAGGGAAATAGTGATCTCCGTCATTTATAAAAAAGGCGTCATAGTTTTATTTCTATTAAATTGCATATTTTTCAAAGTTTTCATATGTTGATTTTACATATTTTCTCGATTTTTCCATCAAGCAGGCAGCAAGCCATATTCATTGCAAGATCCTTCGACGCTTGTTCCGCATGCGGCTATCGCACATACGCCGTTTTAGTCCGCGCAGGATGACGTACAGTCCCCAGCCGCTAGTCACCGCCAAACAACAAAAAGAACCACGGCTTGCCGTGGTTCTTTGGTTTAGTTTCAAGAGTCGATCTCTTTCTTTCTGGTGAGGCTGGCCTGCTCGAAGTGCATGCTTCTGGTGTGAATGGTATGTACCCAGCCTTTCTCATGGCGATCCTTCCACCCGAGGATGGTGACGGGGATCCAGGAGTACATAAAGACAGGGTAGATGAGCCAGTAGAGGTAGATCTTCCAGGGCACCTTGATCTGAAGGAGAACGATCAATGGGACGACGGACTGGATGAAGCCCAGGATCGCCCAGAACTGGTGCGGCACCAGCACATCGTTGTAGAGGATGACCGTAAAGCAGGGGTAGAACATATTGATGTAGGTCATCAGAAGGTAGAAGGTGGAGACGAGGAGGAAGTAGTTCTGCAAGAGCTGCATGATGCCGTCTAAGATGACGATGCTGTGACGTTTCCATCCTTCTTTCCAAAGGATCGGGATGTAGCGCTCGGAGCAGTCGAACTGGCCCTGCGCCCAGCGTTTTCTCTGGCGGCAGGAGGCCATGAAGGAGAGTGGCTTCTCATCGTAAATGATGGCGTCATGTACCCAGCAGGTGCGGATGCCGTGAGAGAGGCATTTCATGGCGAATTCCATATCTTCGGTCAGGCAATCACAGCCCCAGCCGTATTTCTTGACGATATCAGAAGCGATGCACATGCCGGTGCCGCCGAGACAGGAGGAGAGGCCCATATTGTACTTGCCGAGATGCCAGAGGTGATTGATGGTCCAGAAGGCGATGGCGAAGGTGCCAGAGACCCAGGTGTCGGTCGGATTCTTCGCGGAGAGGTAGCCCTGCAGGACTTTCTGTCCTTTGAGAAGGCGGTTGTTCATGACGGCAAGGAAATCCAGATGGACGAGGTTGTCGGAGTCGAAGACGCAGAAGGCGTCATATTTCTTATCCAGTGCAAAGATCTTCGGGAAGACCCAGTCCATGGCATAGCCTTTGCCGACGAGTTCCTTGTTTTCTCTTTCGAAGACGTGGGCACCATGGGCGCGCGCGATGTCAGCGGTATTGTCGGTACAGTTGTCGGCAATGACGAAGACGTCATAGAGTTCTTTCGGATATTTCAGGATGCGAAGGTTGTCCAGCAGATCCCCCAGGACCATGGCTTCGTTGTGCGCCGGTATGACGATGGCGAAGCGGCTCTTCGGGGCAGCCAGATTCGTTTCTTTTCGATGCCACATGCCGAATAACGCGATCACCGTATAGTAGATGGTAAAAATCCCAACGATGATCTGTATCGGAAACATGATTATATCGAGGTAGTGGTTCATTGTTCGATGTCCTCAGGTGCTCTTTTCTGTTTTCTTCTGATAGCTTTCCGTTTGCCTTTTCTGCGGTTGAGGTAGGTATTCATCATGCCGAAGAGGATGTAGGCAGCGCAGATGGCAGCCGCCCAGATTGGCCAGTAGAAGATGGTCGCAATGACGAAGAAGGCAAGGCAGATCAGCACTGCGGGCACATGCAATTGGTCTGCGCTTGCGCCTTTGTTATCCGGGTAGTGGATCTCGCTCACCATGAGGAAGGCGAGCAGAAGGACCCAGAGGACGATGAGCCAGTTCCAGACTTTCGCACCGGAGAGCACGTAAGCGGAAATGATGACGCCGGTCGTCGGGCAGGGCAGTCCTTCGAAGTAGCCATGAACGGATGTGACCTTCACATTGAAGCGTGCCAGACGGAAGGCACAGAAGGTACCAAGGAGGGCGCAGGGAATGATGCCGACCCAGCCCAGCTCATGGAGCTGGTAGGAGTAAATGAGCGCACCGGCTGCGATGCCGAAGGAAATATCATCGGAGAGAGAGTCGAGCTCGACGCCCATGGGGCCGGCGGTGTGCAGCGCACGGGCGACTCTCCCGTCTAATGCATCGGCCACCATCGCGATCAGTATGAAAATGGCTGCGAGGTCGCAGTGACCTTCGATAGACATCATTATGGATAAGCCGCCAAAGAATGCATTGGCCGCTGTGACTCCATTGGCAATCCAAGATTTATTCAACTTATTTCAGCCTCCCTACGACGGTCAGGCCGCCGCGTACTTTGTCGCCTTTTTTGACGCAGATCTCACAGTCTCCCGGGATGTAGAGCTCCGTGCAGGAGCCAAATTTGATCATACCGTAGAGTTCGCCTTTTTTCAGGCTGTCTCCCAGATTTTTCCAGGAAACGACGCGTCGTGCCAGTATCCCCGCGATGAGGATGACCAAGATGGATCGGTTCTTGCCCGTGATCCCGATGGCACCGCGTTCATTTTCAAAGCCTACCCCTTCCTCATACGCAGGCAGGAATTTGCCCTGTGTATAGGACTGGTAGGTGATCTTCCCTTCCATCGGGCTGCGGTTGCAGTGCACGTCGAAAATGGAGAGGAAAATGGTGATTTTATGACAGGTCTGGCCCAGAAACATGTCTTCCTTCGCGTCATGGCACACGTCCACGACGGTGCCGTCCGCCGGAGAGACGAGGACATCATCACCCGGAGTGATTTTATCATTTCTGGGAGGACAGCGGAAGAAATAGGTGAAGTATACTGCAAGTACAAAGGGCACGACGGCAGCATAGTACCATTTCATCCAGAGTCCGATCACGCCAAGAAGGAGTGCCACGATGATAAAAGGGTATCCTTCCGGTAGAATGATTGGTTTTTTCAGCATCACTGACTCCTAAATGAATATGTTGGGTTTAAGGGTTAAGAGTTTAAGGTTCAGGGTTCAGGGTTCAGGGTTCAGGGTTCAGGGTTCAGGGTTCAGGGTTGTGGTGGCGGCTTCGCCGCAATTATATATGAGGCGATGCCCGAAAGTGATATTTAAGTCACCAGTCACAAGTCACTCTAAACTCCTAATCCCTAGTTACCAGTCACTAGCCCCTGCCCCCCTGCTCTTTTTTCCACTTTTTGACAGCCATCATGAATTTTGGGATGGCCATCATGCGCCCGATGCGGGAGGGCTGCAGGTAAAGTCGATACGCCCACTCGAGGCGGTTCTTCTGCATCCAGAGCGGGGCGCGTTTCAGATTTCCGCTCATGACATCGAAGACGCCGCCGATGCCCATGGCCAGCACGGGTCCAAGCTCGTCCTTGTGACGATAGAGCCATTTCTCCTGCTTCGGGACGCCGAGGCCTACCAGGAGCAGCTTGGCTCCGCTTTTCCGGATGTCTTTGATGATCCGTTTCTCTTCTTCTTCGTCGAAGTAGCCGTCATGGCAGCCCACGAGTCGGATCTCCCCATGGGACTTCTGGAAACGATCGGCCGCCTTCTTCGCGACGCCGGGCGCACCGCCCAAGAAATAGACGGGCCAGCCTTCTTTCGATGCGATCTTTAGCAACTCGACAGACAGGTCGGCACCAGTCACGCGTTCCGGAAAGGGAGTGCCGAGAGTTTCTCCCGCCCAAAGTACACCGGCTCCGTCAGGAACGACGAGGTCGGCACGATTCAGGATGCGCCCGAGCTCCTTGTCTTCCTGCGCCTGCATGATCATTTCTGCATTGGCCGTGGCAATGAGGCGGGGCTTTTCATCCCCCATCCCCTCTTTCGCCCACTGGAGGACTTCCTGCATGGTGAGTGCATAGACCGTGACGTCCATCACATTGTGCGAGGATTTTTCTATATCGATCATTTTACGCTGTAGTTCGGTGCTTCCTTGGTGATGCTGACATCATGCGGATGGCTTTCACGCAGACCTGCGCCGGTAATCTGAATAAACTGAGTATCTTCATTCATGGCCTTGATGTTCTTCGCACCGCAGTAGCCCATGGATGCACGGAGACCGCCGATGAGCTGGAAGAGGACATCGGAGACATGTCCTTTGTAAGGAATGCGGCCTTCGATACCCTCCGGTACGAGTTTCTTCGCATTCTGCTGGAAATATCTGTCCTTGCTGCCAGCCTGCATAGCGCCCAGAGAGCCCATGCCGCGGTAGGATTTGTAATTCTTGCCCTGATAAATGATCATCTCGCCAGGAGCTTCTTCCGTACCTGCGAGGAGGTTGCCGAGCATGACGCAGGACGCACCGGCGCCAAGGGCCTTTGCGATATCACCGGAGTACTGGATGCCACCGTCAGCGATGATCGGGATGCCGGTACCTTCGGCTGCTTTCGCACAGTCATAGATCGCTGTGATCTGCGGTACACCGATGCCCGCAATGACGCGGGTGGTGCAGATGGAGCCAGGTCCGATGCCGACTTTGACAGCGGATACACCGGCTTCGATCAGTGCCTTGGTCGCATCATAGGTCGCGACATTTCCGGCGATGAGTTCCAGATGCGGGAATGATTTGCGCAGGCGGCGGATGGTCTGCAGCACGCCTTCGCTGTGACCATGTGCGGTATCGATGACAAGGACATCTGCTTTGGCATCGAGAAGCGCTTCGACGCGGTCTTCCACGTCCGAAGTGACACCGATGGCAGCAGCCACCTTCAGGCGGCCGTCAGAGTCTTTGTTCGAATTTGGGAATTTTCTCATCTTTTCGATATCACGGATGGTGATGAGGCCTTTCAGATGGCCGTCATCGTCCACGAGCGGCAGTTTTTCGATGCGGTGCGCCTGCAGGATGCGTTTCGCTTCTTCCATGGTGGTATGTTCCGGAGCGGTAATCAGACCTTTCGAAGTCATGATGTCGCTGATCGGACGGGACAGATCCGTCTCGAAGCGCATATCACGGTTCGTAATGATGCCGACCAGTTTGCCATTCTCGGTGATCGGCACACCGGAAATATGGTATTTGTTCATCAGTTCGTCCGCATCCGACAGGGTGTTGTCCGGAGCGAGGTAGATCGGATCCACGATGATGCCGTGTTCCGAACGCTTGACCAGCTTCACTTCTCTGGCCTGCTCATCAATGCTCATGTTCTTGTGAATGACACCGATACCGCCCTCGCGCGCCATGGCGATCGCCATTTCTGCTTCAGTGACGGTATCCATGCCGGCGCTCATGACCGGAATATTCAGTGTGACATTCTGTGTAAGGTGGGTGCGTACATCTACGTCGCGCGGAAGGACATCCGAATGTGCCGGGATCAGCAGCACATCATCAAAAGTCAGTCCCTGCTTGCCAAATTTGTCTTCTCTCATCATAGCCTCCATTCAAAAACTTTGGTTACTTATGTGATGTCATGTCTATCTCTCTGTGATCGGAAATGCAGATCTTTAGGATCCTCATTCCCTCATATGCCAAAGAGGTGCATTCTTTTCAATTAAAACATTATACCATAAATCACAGAGCTGTGTCTTGTATGATTTTTGAGGGTTCAAGGTTAGCCTGTGGGGCAGAGCGCCCCTTGATTACGGTTGAAAGCCTCGCTTGAATGAGAAATTAGAAATGAGAAATGCGAAATGGTGGTGCGGCGCTTAAAAATATGGAAGCGCCGCGGAGTATAGATGGTGGCGATACCCGAAGGTGGCATTTCAGTCACTAGTCACAAGTCACTTGAGGCTCCTAATCCCTAGCCACTAGTCACCAGTCACCAGTCACTTCTCCCCCCAATTTTTCAAGGAACGTCCCTCCAAATCGATGCGCGAGTTCTTTCCTGAAATCCATGCCCCGCTCCATGGCGTTTTGCGCTTCCTTCCTCGCTTCTTCGAGGAGCGGGAGATCTTTCACGATATCTGCCGCCTTGAGGTCCGGCATGCCATGCTGGTGATAGCCGAAGAATTCACCGCTGCCGCGCAGGATGAGATCTTTTTCAGACAGGAGGAAGCCATCCTGGATCTCGCACATCAGCTTCATCCTGAGCTGGGTGATCTCATTCTGATTATCCGAGTAGAGGATACAGTAAGCCTGCGCCTCCCCGCGCCCGACACGGCCACGAAGCTGATGCAGCTGCGAAAGGCCGAAGCGATCGGCTCCGTAGACGAACATGATGGTGGCATTGGGTACATTGACGCCGACTTCGATGACGGATGTGGCGACGAGGAGCTTCTTCTCTCCCCGATGAAAGGCCTGCATGACCGCCTCTTTCTCGCTGTTCTTCATCCGACCATGGACAAGGCCCACGGGAAACATGGGGAATATGCGGTCACGCAGCTCTTCATACACGGAGACGGCCGAGGCGAGGTCCTGCTTCTCACTCTTTTCGACGAGCGGGCAGACCACGTACACCTGATGTCCCGCTTCCATTTCCCGTCCCATGAAGCGAAAGACACGCTGGAGCATCTGACTCCCGATGGCATAAGTCTTCACCGGATGTCTTCCCGGCGGCATCCCGCGGATGGCTGAAACATCGAGATCGCCATAAACGGAGAGCGCCATTGTCCTTGGGATCGGTGTCGCCGTCATGACGAGGATGTGCGGCGAGCCCCCCTTCGTTTCTAATGCCTTTCGCTGCTTCACGCCGAAGCGGTGCTGCTCATCGGTGATAACGAGACCCAGATGGGCAAAGATGACATCTTTCTCGATCAAAGCATGGGTACCGATCAGCACATCGATGTCGCCTGCTGCCAGCTGCTTCAGGATCTCGCGGCGCTCAGATGCCTTCGTATTTCCGGAGAGGTAAGCGACGCGGATGGGAAGGCCTTCGTAGAAATGCTGGAATGTCTCATAGTGCTGCCCTGCCAGGACCTCGGTCGGCGCCATGAGTGCGCCCTGATAGCCATTCTCCACGATCTTGGCAAGCGAGAGTGCCGCGACAGCGGTCTTGCCGCTCCCGACATCCCCCTGCACCAAGCGGTTCATCGGGATGAGCCCTTCCATATCGTCCTCGATATCACGAAAGGCTTGCTGCTGCCCCTCGGTCAACCGGAAGGGGAACTGCTCGCGCACCCTCTTGACGAGTTCACCGGATGGCGCGCACTTGATGCTCTCTCTCCCCTCTTCTCTCTTTTTACGCAGGAGCAGGACGCCTGCCTGCATGAAGAACAATTCTTCAAATGCGATCCGTCTGCGCGCTTCTCTCTGCTCGGCCCAGTCCTTCGGATCGTGCATCGCACGGATGGCCGCAAGCCGTCCCATCAGTTTCTCTCTCCGGACTGTATCCTCCGGAAGATTCTCATCCGCATCCTCCACCAGCGCGAGCGCTCCCTCGATCATACGCCGAAGCTGCGGCGTCTTGATGCCCTCGGTCAGTCCGTATACAGGGACGAGCTTTTGAAAGGACGGCAGGTCCTCCGGCTCGATGGTCTCGATCTCCGCATTGCTGATCTGGTTCCTGTTGTAGCCATACTCCACCTTGCCATATGCCAGCACATGCTTCGAACGATGAAAAAGATCGGCTTTCCACGGCTGATTGAAATAGGTGAGCACCACCGCGCCCGTATCATCAACGATCATGACATTCAGGATCGACATGCTTCTTCGGGGATGGATCTCCTTCAGGCCCACCACCTCTCCGTAGACCACAGCCTCTTCATCAGGCACGAGATCTCCCATCGGCGTGACCTTCGTCCAGTCCTGATAGCGCCTCGGAAAATAGGAAAGGAGATCTTCTACGGTATGAATACCGAGGCGCTCCAGCTTCTCCTTCATCCGAGGGCCGACGCCCTTCAGGTACTGGACGGAATCAGATAGTTTCATGGATGACCTCCTTTATATGACAGATGCGGACTTGACATGGAACGGGGGCCTGCAGGGCAGAAAGGGACGCGGCTCCTTGCGCGTCACGATCCCCTGCCATAAATCTTTGCGACACTTTACGCGACGCACTCCCGTCTAGCTTTTACTCTTATTATAATTCTTCAAATACTCTGCTGTAAAATACTTGCGTAAAAAAAAGAGTTGTGATATAGTATGAATGTTGCAATCGCGGAAGTGCAAGGAGGTGTAGCACATGGCTAACTATTGTGAAGTTTGCGGCAAGGGAACCGCTACGGGATTCAATGTATCCCATTCCCATTTGAAAACAAAGAGAACCTGGAAACCGAACATCCAGAGAGTTCGCGTACTGGTTGACGGACAGGTCAAGAGAATGAATGTCTGCACTCGTTGCCTTCGTTCTCATAAAGTAAACAGAGACATCTGATCGATCATCTGATTGCTGCATTTCAAGCCGGCTGTATTTCAGCCGGCTCTTTTTGCATGTTTTTTTAGTGACTGAGGATCGGCCGCAAGAAAGGCGGAGGAGCTTTCCCTCCCCTCCGCCCGGCTTGAAACATGCTCGAATTTTCTATATAATGAGAATAAATAGCAGTTTTTACGACTGTGGTTCAGGACTCCGGATACGATGCTCCTGTCCTTTCATCCCCATGCGGTGTTCTCACTGCTTATCATTTCTCATTCATGAAAGGAGTCTCCTATGCGAAAAATGTTACTGACTGCTGCCTTCGCAGCCCTCACCCTCGCTTCCTCTGTTTCCGCGAACTGGATCACGGGCGAGCCTACGATCCTGGCCGTCAATTCCGGGGAGGCCGCCTTCCACACCGCCATCACGAGTGACCAGCGGCTCGACGTAAACCTCACCGCAGGCGCAGAAGGCAAGGCTGACCTCACCTTCACGACGAAAGCATCAGAGAGTGCGCTGTCTCTCACCGCTCTCCCCGTCCTCGTAAGCGAAGAAGCCGGCTTTGCGGATGCAAAGCTCACCATCACGCCGCTTGTGAATGACGCGAATGGCCTGCGCTTCTACCTTGTCGATACCGGCGAAGCCGGCGGCGCACATATCGTTTCCTATAAAGGCGCCGCCTTCAAGAGCGCCTTCTCTGCCGCTGAGCTTGGAGACGTGACCGGCACATCCTATTTCACTGTAGAAAAGAAACAGCTCCTCCTCCACGTGAATGAAAATGGGACAGAGGACACCTATACCCTCTCCCTCGACACAAAGTCGCTCACGTTTACTGCGGTAAAGTGAACCGGGATCTGAAGTGACAAGAAACAGGCAGGAGTGCGAAGGATCTTGCCTTCATTGGACTCTGAAGCCAATAAAAAGGGGCTGTGAAATAACGATCATCTTATTCTCGCGTTCCATCTGCCGCGGGGGACTTGCAGCTCTCATAGGAGTGACCGGAAAACCTTATCCCAGCTGTCTTTCATGCCATAGTCACCCTATCCGCCCCTTTCGGG
>ERZ1108170.835-NODE-835-length-22916-cov-6.417829_pt1 | contig 22916 bp, 18 predicted proteins | sample MGYA00403705_ERZ1108170 | MGnify/ENA primary metagenome ERZ1108170 (study PRJEB35170, sample SAMEA104062422) | human gut metagenome | biome: human gut; feature: human-associated habitat; material: faeces | place: Denmark | collected 2012-06-15 ...
GGAGGGTATGGCACCCCTGCCATACCCACGCTGCCCAATTCTGTGTATTCTGTGAATTCTGTGGGAGAACAGCGCACCTAACTATCTGTGTCTATCCGTGCCATCCGTGGGAGTCCTTTCTCTGCAAGAAGGTTCTGTGCGTTCCGTGCACTCCGTGGGAGGAGTAGCAGTTGTTTGGTGCAGCAGAGACTGCTGCACCCCCTGGTGGTGTATCCGTGCCATCTGTGGGAGGTTCTCTCAGCAATCGGCTTCCGTGTCTTCGGCGTGTTCTGTGGGAGGTCAACGCCCATCAAATTTGTTGTGAAAAACTTTGCGCCAACCCCGTAACTTGCAATGCAAATATTGTTCAAGTACCCTCGACCTGAACACCCATTCTGGAGAAAAGAGCATAGTAGACAGCGCATTTTCGCCCTCGCTGTTCGCCTTGAAAACCACAAAAATGTAGTTTTTCGGTGTGCAAGTGCCACTTTTGCCACCCCAAAATGCCACTTTCGTCGGGTGCAACTGCCATTTTCATCCACCCTAAGTGCCACTTCTACCCAGTACTCGTGCTGCGAGTACTGGAGTTTAGCGCTGCGAGTACTGGAGTTTAGTAGCACGAGTACTCAGTACAAGTGCCACAATTGCACTTGTTTCTATGAGATAACGTCACAACCGATTAAATATCAGTTTGTTACATTTCTCGTCCTTTCAACCCCTCCAAAACTCGCGAAAAATGCACCCACAATTTGTTTTCTGATTTTCCGCGCACTCTTGAGCGGTCAAACCTACAAATATCGTGTCAGGGCAAAAGGTGTGCCACGCACGCGAGGGGGAAGTTTTACACAGCCAAGAGCCAACCGAGGAACATACGCAACAACGAACGACTATTAGCCGTAGCTGTCTTTATCTTCGTGTTGACAATAAACTCAGCCACCCGTTTGCGGTATTCGCTCTGTTGAAGCATATCCCAAAACGCATGATCTAAATAAGCATATTCAATGTTGTTCTTTAGCCAAGCAATGGAAGGCGAAACCGTTTTTGTTTCTGAATGCGGCGTTAGGATACTTAAATTCCAGAAATCACTTGTCTGCATATGATAAAAAGGATAGCAGGGTAGGGTGTATTCACTTTGTTTTGCTATCTCTGCGTATTTCTTGAACACAGTCTCGTATATCTCTGCCAGTTGCTCGTATTCGAATCGGTTTTGTTTGAAAACTCCATCCTCGATACCCTTTATAACAGCCAGCAGCAATACCGGCTTGGCTATCTTCTTTATGCCAGTTCGCTTGATGCTTCCAACAGCCATTTTCTTTATCTGTTTGGTGTATACATCATAGGCGATATCATAGTTGAAATATGGTTCGTTCATATAGCTTTAGGTTTGGTTATTATGCTTCAAAAGTACGAAAAAACAATGGAAATGGCAAAATTAATATAAGCGAATATTCATATATAATATGAGAAATATAAAAAAGACAGTGTCGGTATGGTGATTCAAGATATTTTCATTAATTTTGCATTTAGTATCCGTCCTGCAGAAAGCCCGAAAAGGGTAATAAGTGGGAGGGTGCAGACTTTTAAGAAATAGGGCGTTTACTTGACGCTTGTCTTTTCAAACCGTAAACTTCGCAACTTTACAAAAATCGCAAAAGACGAGATGGCAACGTAGATGCCCACGGTAGGTATATTTATAACCCTGCCTTGGGTTGCTGTATACATATGTCTCATGCACAATGGGTACGTGTGTATATGGCTTCCCATGTATGGGACTATATTGTATATTATGCGTGGGCTTTCTGCAGTTGTCCGTTTTTTGCGATTTTGGGCAATGCGAAGGCCTACGGTTTGCGAAACGGGCGAAGGGAAAGAACCCACGCATTCTGTTTTTAAAAGCATAAAAGCAAACGTAGGTCTAATCTGTCTGATATTGGGGTTCTGTCGGAAACATAACGAATAAAGTATTTTTCTTTATGTATAAAAAGTATGTGTTCTCTGGTCATGAATCGTTTCCGTGTAGAATGTTATGGCCGATAAAAGGATATGATTATATTGTAAAAGGCAATAATTTCAACGATCCTAACTCTGTTGTGGAATTGGGTGTTGGCAAAAACATGGTAGCCTCAATACGCTATTGGTTAAAGGCTTTAGGTATGACGGAGCAGGACAAACCAACGACGTTAGCAAATTACTTGTTTGGAAAGGAGCATGGCAAAGACCGATATATAGAAAGTCTTGGCACGCTATGGCTGCTTCATTTACTTCTTGTTATAACGCAAGAAGCAACTCTTTATAACATTCTATTTCTTCGTTATCAGAAAGAACGCAAACAGTTTGATAAAGAGCAGATACAGAACTATGTAAAACGTCTGATGACAGAAGATGACAAACAGAAGCAATTCAATGCTAATACAGTAGGAAAAGATTTCAATGTGTTGGTTCAGAATTATACCCAACCATCAAATCCTAAGTCATATGAAGACTATTCATCTCTGTTGATAGATCTGAATCTTATCAGACACGACAATTCAGATAAGACATTCACATTCAATATAGAAGGAAAGCGTTCTGTGCCATTGGAGATATTCTTTTGTGCCATTCTTATGATGAAAGGTGACGATGGAGCTGTTGCGTATGATACATTGCAGAATGTCGGGCTTGTATTCTGTATGACAGATGTTGAAGTGATTGAAATGATGAGGCAGATAGATAGTGAGTATTCCGACTATGTGCAGTATAGTGACAATTCAGGAATTCGCCAACTTCTATTTAAAGAAGGCAAGAAAATAGAACTATTTGATTTACTTAACAGATACTACAAAAATGCAGCAGTTTAGTTTGTCGGCTAATATTGAAGAAGGCCAGAACAAGGATTTCAATTATATCGTAACCCCCAATGCTCAAGAAGTAGCATCCGGAATCGTAAATGGGTATAATTCTGGTATTCATTCGTTCACGATTATTGGCTCGTATGGTACTGGCAAGTCATGCTTCTTGCTAGCGTTGGAAAAAGATTTGCAGAGCAAAGGTCAACATAATCTTATAAATCCGCAGACTTTATCTTCATGTAAAAAGTATGAAGTGCTGAAGATTGTAGGCGATTACAAAGATCTTGCTTCACTAATGCGCAATAAATTGGCTATTGACGGAACTTCCGATAATGTGCTTGACGAATTGCGTAACAGATATAACCAAGCAAAGAAACGTGGAAGTTTCCTTATCATATTTATTGATGAGTTTGGTAAGGTTCTTGAACATGCTGCTAAGAACGATCCTGAGCAGGAACTGTATTTTATGCAGAAACTTGCAGAATTTGTCAATGTCCCTAATAGACAAATACTACTTGTGACAACTCTGCATCAAAATTTCAGTGCATATGCAAGAAAACTCTCCACAGTACAGAAAGAGGAGTGGAATAAGGTGAAGGGACGCTTCAAGGAACTGGTGTTTATTGAACCTGTAGAACAACTGCTTTACCTCGCATCAAAACAAAATGGTTCATGTAAAGATTTAGGCGACAATGAAACAGTATTAACCAAATTGTGCGAACTTGCAAAAGATACAAAATTCGTATCTGATGGATTTACTCCAGAAACAGCGAAAGCTCTTTATCCGTTGGAGTCATTCTCTGCTTACGCCATTACTCAGGCAATTCTGCGTTATGGACAGAATGAACGATCATTATTCTCCTTTCTTAATACGAAAGGAGCAAACTCGTTGTGTGAATACGAAGATGGGTTTTATAGTATTGCAAATTGTTACGACTATATCTTGCATAATTTCTATTCGTATCTAAAGGATGCCAATGCTGACTCAATGCAATGGAGTTCTATGCAGGTGGCACTTGAACGTGTAGAAGGTCAGTCGTGGGAAACAAAGAATGAATTGCTTGGAGCAATAAAGATAGTGAAAACTATCGGACTATTAAACTTGCTTGGCAATTCTTCTTTCAAGATGACGCGAGAACAAACAGCCTACTATGCTAAAGTTGCGCTTGGAATTGAAGATGCTTTACATATACTCAACCTCCTTGAGCAATATAAGATAATACGCTTTGCAAGCTATAAATTACGATATATACTATTTGATGGAACTGATATAAACATCGAAGACGAAATTAGAAAAGCAGGCTTAGTAGTAGGTCGTCCCGTAAATTTTGTTGATGAAATACGCAGCTATTGCTTTAAGAAGATAGCACCGGTAAAAATGTGCTACTTTCAGAAAGGAACGCCGCGCTATTTCGAATACGAAATTTTGGAGGAAGGTCAGGATAAAACTCCTACTGGTGATACTGATGGCTACATACAACTCATATTCTCTTCAAACAAGAATGTTGTAAAGGATACAGTTGAGTTAAGTAGCGAGTGTAGCAATGCAATAGTCTTTGCTTGCTTTAAAAATACAAGTGAACTTGTAGATCATTTATACTTAATAGAGAAGTATAACTATATACTGAGCAAGGTGCTACTGGATAAGTCCGATCATGTTGCTATAACAGAAGTGAAAAATCTCTTGGAGTATGAGAAGGTATTGTTAGATAAGTCGCTCAATGAAGCATTGTTTTCATATAGTGATGATGTAACATGGATATTCGATGGCAAAGAGGTAGAAGTTAAGACGTTCCGTATGTTTAACGAACTTCTGTCGCATGTGTGCGAAACCATCTATCCTAAGACACCGATAATGAATAATGAATTGTTCAATCGTCATAAGTTGAGCGGTTCGATATCAAGTGCCCGTGTGAAATATCTGGCAGCGATGCTTAATCAAGGAAATGAAGTGGATTTCGGATTTGCCAAGGATAAATTTCCTCCAGAGAAAACCATATATTATTCTCTGTTGAAGCATACTGGACTTCATGTAGATGGCGCTTTTTCAAGTCAACCTACCAATGACGGATTAATGCCTTTGTGGGACGCTTGTGAGGAGTTTTTGGTTTCAACAACCAACAAGCCACGTAAAATATCAGAACTGATAAAGTTATTGTCGGCACGTCCATATAAATTAAAACAGGGTTTCCTCGAATTTTGGATTCCTACATATCTGTACATTAAGAAACAGGAGTATTCATTGTATGGCACAGGAGGTGCATATATACCGAATGTGAATATGGAGTTCTTTGAACTACTACAAAAACATCCTGCCGACTATAGTATTAAAGCTTTGGACGTATCAGGCGTACGTATGGATATATTCAACCAATATCGCAAATTCCTTAACGTAAAGACTTTGGGAGATGTAAAAAGCAACGACTTCATTGAGACTATTAAGCCGTTCTTTTTCTTCTATAGTAGACAACTTAACGATTATGCCAAGCATACACGAAAGTTTAACCACGAGCAGACGGCACGTTTCCGCGACACTCTCGCAGTAGCTAAAGATCCAGAAAAGACATTCTTCGAGGATTTGCCAGGGGCGTTAGGTTTTGATAAAACTGCATTGCAGAACAAAGAAAAAGTGGAAGAGTTCTGTTATGTCGTTAACCGTGCTGTGAGAGAATTGCGATCATGCTATAATGATCTGATAGATCGTATAGAATCAAGTCTGTTAGATGCATTGAGCATTGAGGAATATGATTATACGGAATACATATTGACTATACGCAGCCGATTTGCTTCTGTTAACGAGCATCTTCTGACAGATCGTCTCAAGGAGTTCTATCATCACGTAATGACAGAATTTGATAATCGCAAGGAATGGTATCAGTCAATCTGTTACACTGCTTTAGAACAACCGCTTGAACGATTGCGTGATGATCAAGAAGAAAAGCTTGTACACAATCTTATAATGTTGTTCCGCGAATGCGAGAAATATTCAGTTATATCACAGATGGACATTGATAGTGACGAGGAGTGTTTTTCTGTTGATATGGTTGCTACAAAAGGCACAAACATCTCATCTCAGACATTCAAGCTGACAAAAACAGAAACAGATAAAGCGGATGAACTTGAAATGCTTTTAAATAACGCACTCGCAAACATAGACAATAACAATGTCGCTATATGTACATTGTTAAGAGTGTTGAATAAAAAAATGTCAAAATGAACGTAAGACACATACTTGGAATTTCTGGAGGTAAAGACAGTGCTGCATTGGCTATATACCTAAAACAGAAATATCCGCAATTAAAGATAGAATACTATAACTCTGATACAGGATGCGAACTTGCGGAAACAGAGTTGCTGATAGATCGTCTCGGGGCTTATCTTGGTAGCATTAAACGACTCCGTGCTGCCGAGGACAGTCCAGAACCGACACCTTTTGAGCATTTCCTTAAAGCGTGTGGTGGCTTTCTGCCATCACCGCAGGCTCGTTGGTGTACACAAAAGATGAAACTGGCAGAATTTGAACGCTATGTTGGCGAGGACTATGCTGTGTCATATGTAGGCATACGTGGCGACGAGGATCGCGATGGATACATTTCTTCAAAACCCAATATTCAAGCCGTGTTCCCCTTCCGTCGTAATATATGGAGCATTGATGTCATAAATAAGGTCCTCCATAATGATCAGCAAGAACAGATAATAGCATTATATGATAGCTTATGCAAGGACTATCAACGTGAGGATATTATGGAGATTTTGAAGCGCCCTATATCCAAACAGTTCTACTACTCAAAGAAACTGAATGCATTGCTTGACATAGATGTAAAACTATTCAACCATGTTGTTTTTGAATATTTGAAAACAACAGAATATCCAATTGGCAAACTTGATAGTTTTCCGTTGATAGACAACGATGAAGTTCTTGTAAAAGATGACATCTTCAGACTATTACGAGAGAGTGGCGTTGGTGTGCCAAAGTATTATGAGGAGATACCTTTTGAAGTTGATGGAAAGACCGGTACTTATTGCAGAAGCCGTTCTGGTTGTTATTTCTGCTTTTTTCAGCAGAAAATAGAATGGATATGGCTTTATGAACAACATCCTGAGCTATATAAAAAAGCAATGGAGTTCGAAAAAGACGGTTATACATGGAATCAAGGAGAAAGTCTTGCTGACATGATAAAACCAGAACGTATAAGAAAGATAAAACTTGACATCATAAAACGTCAGGAGGAAAACCGCGCTAAACAAAAGGGTACAACACTTGTCGAATTGTTCGATGATGAGGTAATGTGTACAAATTGTTTCATCTAAAATCTTTTGATTTATGCTATACGAGGTTGATTGGGCTGAAGACGGCACATATCGTCCTGGAGAAAATAATTCGCCCGAGAAATTCTTCAACGATGGTTTAAGAAATAGCAGTGAGTTTGATTTGCAGCTGGGCTATTTTAGCTCTGCTGCAATCAGTGTGCTTGCTGTTGGCTTTGCTACATTCATTGCGAATGGTGGCAGAATGCGTCTTGTAATAAACCAAATAGTATCGGAAGCAGATAAGAAAGCAATAAACGAAGGAATAAAAGGTACATTCATCAATTGTTTTGATCTTACAGATTTTGAATCGTTGCGAAAAACATTTGACGAATATCAGCAGCAGTTCTTTGATTGCCTGGCCTTCCTTATCTACAACAAGCGTATTGATATACGAATAATACGTCCACGCAACCGTAAAGGTATAGCGCATACTAAGTCTGGACAATTCAGAGATGGAGACAGCGTTACTTCTTTCATCGGGTCTGCGAATTTTACAATTAGTGGGCTGTTCAACAATCTGGAAGAAATAAAAATAGATCGAAGCGATAGCGTAGATGGTATGGTACGTGCACGCATAAAGAGTCAACGTCAAGAGTTTGATGCCATTATGAATCATCAGAAATCAGGCATCGAATATTTGTCAGCTGATAAACTCGAAATAGCAATTGCTTCTTCCTTTAATGAAAAAGATGTTGATGAATTGCTTGATGTTGAGCGTAAACTGAAAAGACTCAAAGCAGAAAGAAAAACACTGAAAGTGAGTGAAGAAAACGCTTATGTGCATGATAGCGATAATGATGTACCGCATTTCCCGTATCCTTCAGGTCCTCGTGAATATCAAAAACAGGCTTTTGAAAAATGGAAGAATAATAAGCAGCGTGGATTATTTGCGATGGCTACGGGTACGGGAAAAACCATAACATCTCTTAATTGCCTATTAGAAATATATAAAAGTAAAGGTTATTACAAAGCGATCATACTTGTGCCGACTCAAACCTTGGTTGAACAATGGGTTGACGAATGTCACAAATTTAATTTCAAAAACATATATAAGGTATATTCGCGTAATAGAAAGTGGAAGGATGAGATAGAGGCGTTGCATATAAAAGAAACATTTAATTATTCTGATAGCAAGGAGTCTTTTATCATTATATCTACTTATGCATCGTTTGCTCGTGCCAATGTTTTCAAAACATTGAATGGCTTTTCTGTAAATCAAACTCTATTCATTGCAGATGAGGCTCATAATATGGGGGCAGGTAGAATACTTGATCGGCTTGACGCTATTAAGTATCTTCGTCGTATAGGGCTGTCTGCGACTCCTAATAGACAGTATGATGATGTTGCCAATAGTAGGTTGGCAAACTTCTTTGGAAGTGAAAAAGGGTATACATTTGAGTATTCTATGCGTGATGCTATAGACAATGGCTTCCTTTGCCGCTACTATTATTATCCTCATGTCGTGTACTTGGATGATGAAGAAATGGCTGAATATATAAAGATATCATTACAACTGGCAAAATACTTTAACTATGACAGCCTGTCTTTTCCTAAAAGTGATGATATCCTTATGGCTTTACTGTTGAAACGGAAACGTATAATACATAAAGCGAAGAACAAAGAAGGTGTATTCCGCAACATCTTGAAGCAAAGGTATGAGGAAAAAGGTAACTTGAAATATACTTTGGTATATGTACCAGAAGGCAACAAGCCGGATGATACATCAGATGTTTTTGATACATCAGATATTATTGGTGACGACGACACTTCAAGACATTTAATAGATCAATACACAGATATTGTTAAGGGTATAAGTAATACTACTACTGTGTGTGAGTTTACCTCCTCATCAAAAAATAGAGACAAGATCTTATGTGATTTTGCTAATGGCGATTTGGAAGTACTCACTTCAATGAAATGTCTTGATGAAGGTGTAGACGTTCCACGCAGCGAAATGGCAGTGTTTTGTGCTAGTACTGGAAACCCTCGACAATTCATTCAACGTAGAGGTCGAATTCTGAGAAAACATAAGGATAAGTACAATGCTGTGATTCATGATCTAATAGTTGCTCCTATAATAAACTCTGCAGCAGAAAATTTCAATATGGAGCGAAGACTACTAGAAATGGAGATGAAACGTGTGAGAGATTTTGCATCTTTATCTGAAAATGCGGACTTTACATATACAGAACTTGATGATATTACAACATATTATAACATAAACATATTATAATTATGGAATATACTACAAATAATGACAAGATGCTTGAAGCTGTGCTAACAGACCCAGACCTGATGAAGTTCGGCGATTATAATCCTGCTGAAATTTCCTCGATCTATCAAGCTGTTGATTCTGACAATGTCGTTGTCAGTGTTGTTGCTCAAATAATCAAACGTTCGTCAGAACAAGCAACAGAGAGAGAAATATACAAAGAAGTAACCGAATATTTAAAGAGAAACGTATGATAATAAAAGAAATCTCTATACGAAACTTCCGTAGTTACTATGGAGAGAATAAATTTGAGTTCTCTGATGGATTGACTCTTATCATTGGAGACAATGGTGATGGAAAAACAACATTCTTTGAGGCTTTACAGTGGCTCTTTAATACGGCTACAGAGAATAACAGTATACACAATGCTTCTGAAATGCGCAAGTCGAAATTGGAGATCGGCGAAAGTGATGAGGTGGCAGTAAGAATGGTGTTTGATCACGATGGAGGGAAGATCGTTGAAAAGTCATTTACATTTGAGCGTATATCTGATAGTTCGTTCAAGACATCTTCTATTACCTTCCGTGGCTATGAAGAGACAAGTAGCGGACGTGAAGTTGTGAATGGAAAAAAAACTTATGGATAGATGCTTTGATGCTTTTATCCAGCGGTTCAGTATGTTCAAGGGAGAGTCTACTCTCAATGTCTTTCAGAATGCAGCTGCATTAAAAGAACTTGTTGATAAATTCTCTGGTGTAAAAGATTTTGACAAGTTAGTTGACCTTTCTGATGAGATGGAAAAGAAATCAGAAAAAGCTTATAATAAAGAATGTACCTCAGACAAAAAGATCGCTTCACAGGCCTATACTCTTAATGAACAAATGAAGCGTGTCTCTGAAGAAATTCTTAATAAGAAGAAGGAAATCAGCGAAAAGAAGCTATCTGTTTCTCTATTCTCTTCCAAACTTGAAGAATTAGAACAGAACCAAGAGACAACAGAACGTTTTAATGAAGTAAGCGAACGACTCAAAACATTAAAGGATAAGTCGTTAAAATTGAGGGCTAACATTAGTATGGTAAACAAGAATACTGCTTTGTTAGACAAGTTATGGATATTGTGCGCATTTTCACCAATATTGACAGATTTCAAAAAGAAATGTTCTGAATTCAGCAAGGAGAAAAGACGCCAAGAGAAAGCGTTCTTAGAAGAGAATGCTAAAGAGGTAGGCAAGAAAGAGGCTTTGGAAGAAGTTCGTGGTATGCTTTCAGAGAATGTTGCAGAACTGCCATGGTACTTACCAAATCAGGAAACAATGGAGGAGATGATACACGATCATGTCTGCAAAGTTTGTGGAAGTCCTGCTCCAGAAGGCTCTAGCGCATATGAGTTTATGGTAAACAAACTCAATGAGTATAAGAAGCACATAGAAGCAAAACTGAAATTTGATGAGAGAAAAGTTTCGGTTGAGAAAAAGCAATTGTTCACTAGTGGTTATATTGAAGAATTGCACCATATTGGTATACGAATGGGTGGAGACGTAGAAGCTCAAATTGCAAGAATCTCAACAGATATATTTGACCGTCTTGGTCTAGAAGATCGTTGGAGAGAAGATTTGAAAAAGAATGAAGAAAAAGAACAGGACACAGAAGATGAAAAGGCAAGATTGCTGATACAAGCAGGTAATTTGTCTGAGGAATTGCTGCAAAAGAGTTTCTTGGACATTAAGGGTATGTTCGAACAGAAAGGACGTGCTGAAACACGTTTGGTGGAATTGGAACGAGACTTGCAGGATTTAAAAACTCAGGACGCAGATTTACACCAAAAGTTCAATGAACTTAATCCGCAAAGCAGCCAAGTGAAAGTTTACAGAGATGTGCATCGTGTGTTGGAAGAGATTTCCAAGGCCTTTAAGAAGGCTAAAAAAGAAAACCTGAGACGTTTCTTAGCTGCTTTAGAGGAATGTGCCAATGAATATTTGGAGAAGTTAAGTGCAAGGGATTTTCATGGAGAAATTCGTTTGCGTCAAACAGTTGAAGATTCTACGGAAATTAAACTTTATAGTTCAAATGGAACAGAAATAAAGAATCCTTCGGGATCTCAAGAAACGGTCATGTATATGTCTGTGCTATTTGCCATTTCTGACTTTACTGATCAGAAACGTGATGAGAATTATCCGTTAATATTTGATGCTGCGACATCTTCGTTTGGTGATTCTAAGGAAGAAGAGTTCTATAATGTCATTGATAAGATCAAAAAACAATGCATTATTGTGACTAAAGATTTTATAACAAAGGGACAACTTCGCTTGAATGAGGTTGATAAACTAACTTGTGGAGTATATAGAATCAGAAAAGCAGATAACTTCGACAGTCATAACATGGCTACAATACGAACTATTGTTGATAAAATAAAATAACTATGGAATCATTATATGACATTTGGAGTAAGCGCAACCCACAATGGGAAAAGCGCTATCAAGAGTCTATTATGGATGTTTTTACAGACTATGGACGTGGAACAACATCATATCAACATGCTCGTGCTAAAACATTTGGTGCGGGATATGAAGCTTTTATCATAGCTTTTTTTATTGGATTATATTTCGATCAAACCAAACCTTTGATTGAAGACAAGGCACAACTTAAAACCTATGGTCAGCCAATCCAATATTGGGGTAATCAAGAAAATCGTATAGGTAGAACATCTTATGGTGAAATACGCAAATTTATATTTGCAGCTTTAGTCGCGAAAACAGATATTGATCTGATTGCTTTAGATAAGGGCGAAATAACCCCAAGGAAAGTTGTAGATCAACTTATTGATAAAATGGAGCAATATGCCAATTTTGGTTTCTCTTATATCTACGAGAAAATGGAAGAAGATCCCAATCATTTCTTTAGAGAGACAGCTTTTCTTCATCTGTTCTTATCATTCTTGGATGAAAAGAAAGAGGAAGATATACAATTAGAAGAACTCTAATAAATAATGCCCCTCCGCGCAGCCACACAAGCTGCACGGAGGGGTTTATATTAATCAGGTTCGTCTCTATCCCCAACCACCTCGCCGCAATCAATCTCTGCTGCGGAAACAAAATAGAGGGACATCGCTCGGCAGAAACCTTGCTTTTGGGAGGAAAATTTATTAACTTTGTGCACAATCATTAATATATGTGCTCGCCTTAGCAAGGTGAGCACAGCAAACTGCATAAAAGAAAACCAATAAATGGCTTGGCGAACAATTGGGAAAGGATAAGGTCACCGTATCTAAATGGTGTACGAATACTTGTCAGCCAGACTTAGGCAATCTGATAAAAATTGCAAAGTTGCTTGAAGTAGAGGTTGCAGACCTTCTAAGGAAGGATAATATTGATTGGCAACAAGATAATGAAATAGAAAAAAGAATATGACGAAGAAGGAATCTCTTCAACTGTTTGAAGAAAAGAAGGTGCGCACCGTATGGGACGACAAGGAGGAAAAATGGTATTTCTCCATTGTAGATGTGTGCGGTGCGCTGACGGACAGCAAAGATGCCAATGCTTATTGGAGAAAGCTGAAGCAGAGACTCAAGAAAGAAGGTAACGAAACCGTGACAAATTGTCACGGGTTGAAGCTGCGTGCCTCTGACGGCAAACTCCGCATGGCAGATGTCGCTGATACAGAGCAACTTTTCCGTATTATTCAGTCTATTCCTTCACCAAAGGCAGAACCTTTCAAGGTATGGATGGCGCAAGTGGCAAGCACTCGTTTGGAACAGATGCAGGATCCAGAGAAGAGCATAGATCAGGCTATCATTGACTACAAGCGTTTGGGATATTCTGATGCTTGGATAAACCAGCGCGTCAAGTCTATAGAAATAAGAAAAGAACTCACCGATGAGTGGGCACGCACTGGGGTGCAGCAAGGTCTGCAATATGCATCTCTTACAGACATCATTACACGTGAATGGAGTGGGATGACAACCAAGCAGTACAAGAGTTTCAAAGGTCTGAAGAAGCAGAGCCTGCGTGACAACATGACCAACATGGAGATAGCCCTCAATATGCTTGCAGAGGCATCTGCCACGGAGTTGTCAAAACAGCGCGACCCTAATGGTTTCCATCAGCAGAAGCAAGTGGCGAAAGATGGTGGCAGTGTGGCGAAGGCTGCACGCAAGCAGTTGGAGTCAAAGTTGGGGCACGGCGTGATTTCATCAGCAAAAGCCAGCGATTATCTGCCTAATGTAGAGGATAAAAATGAATAATAGTGGACAAGGCAACATCGCTGATACGCTTGCTCCGGCTGGTAGATAAAAGCGAAGGCTGGAAGATAGAATACGTATCTTCCAGCCTTTGCTGTATTTGAGTATCAATGAGTTGCGGTGGAAAAAGGCGGAAAAATGGTAGATGGGAGATAAAAACACAAAAGTACTTTATATAAACCGTTTACCATTAAATGCTTTCTAAGGCTGCGTGGTATGGGCAAGATGTCCATACCTCCTACGTTTTATTTTTCTTCCTCGAAGTCGACATACTCGCCCTCGTCCTTCGCAAATATCTTGCGATTAGCTTGGCGTGGTGAGCGTTCGTCGTAGAGTTCTTCTTCCACGACTACGCCGTCGTCGTACTCAGCGCTGCGACGCTTGGTGCTGCCAGCAGCAGATCTTTGCTGCTGGCGACGGTTGGTGCCGTTGGTGCGGTTGGCGTTGGCGCTGCCGTTGCGGAACTGCTTCGTCATGCGCTTTACGCGCAGATAGATGAAGCTGACGATGCCGATGAGGAATATGGCTACCATCAGCACCATGATAAATATGCTTTTCAGAAATAGTCCGATAAATGTCATAGGAATGGTTTGTTTGGTGCTACAATCCGTTTCCACTCTCTTGTTGTCTACTTCTCGATGTCGACCGTGGTATGTGTGCGACTCACTATGTCGGCTACTACGGAGGCGAGGAAGTAGAGGGTGATGACTATCCACATGCCACCAATTACGCCGAAGAGGGCGATGACTACGCCGGAGAGGGCGATGAACGAGTAGCGAAGCTCGTTGCCACGCCAGCCCCACTGCTTGAACTTAAGGGCGAACATGGGCAGCTCGCTGACGAGCAGAAGACTTGTGAGCACTACGAGCAGCAGTATCGCGGGAATCATCCATGCTGACGACTCGATGAGTGTGGGCTGCGACACGAGCAGCGAGCCCCAGAAGAGGGCGTTGGCTGGTGTGGGCATTCCGATGAACGAGGTGGTCTGGCGTGTGTCGAGGTTGAACTTTGCGAGGCGAAGGGCTGAGAATGCTGCGATGAGGAATGCGCAGTAGGGGATGTACGGCTCTACGCTGGCGAGCACTATGGGGTATTCCATTACGCTCAACTGTGCAAAGACGATTGCCGAGGGGGCTACGCCGAATGTCACGTCGTCGGCAAGCGAGTCGAGCTCTTTGCCGATGGGTGATGATACTCCGAACAGGCGGGCACTCATACCATCGAAGAAGTCGAACACGGCACCGATAATAATCCATATCAGCGCACAGCGTGCGTCGCCTCCGAGTGCCATTACGGTTGCGATGCAACCCGAAACGAGGTTGCCGCATGTAAGGGTGTTGGGTATGTTGCGTGTTATGAAGTTAGCCATTACTTTATTTCAGTTTTGCTATTATTGTTCCATTGCCGGTGGTCAGCTGTCCCATCTTGACGCAGATTTCGGTGCCGAGGGGCAGGTAGACATCGACGCGTGAGCCGAACTTGATGAAGCCGAGGTGCTCGTCGATGTAGCAGTCTTCGCCTTGCTTGGCGTAGGTGACGATGCGACGTGCCACTGCGCCTGCTATCTGGCGGCAGAGGATGTCGGTGCCTTCGGGGGTGGTGATGACTACGTCGGCGTGCTCGTTCTCCTCGCTCGCCTTAGGCAGCCATGCCTTGTGGAAGTTGCCGTCGTGGTGGGCTACGGTCTTCACTTTACCGTCAACGGGGAACCAGTTGGCGTGTACGTTGAAGAGGCTCATGAAGATGCTCACCATGATGCGACGCTCGTGGAAGTAGACATCCTCGTCGACTTCCTCGATTACTACTACGCGGCCATCGGCTGGAGCTACGACCAAGCCCGTTGTGTCTTCTTCGGGGAAGAAGCGTATGGGGCAGCGGAAGAAGTTGATGACGATGCAGTAGACGGTGCCCATGATTGCCGTGAAGCACCAGAACGGCACCTTGCTGTCTATGAAACGCCAAAGCAGCAACGCGATTGCTGCGATAACGATGAAGCCATAAACGAGTGTGTCGGTTCCTTCGCGGTGAAGACGTATTTTCTTTAGTTTCTTTATCTTTTTGATCATTGTTTGGTTCGGTATGTGTAAATTAGTTGTTGATAATCGGTTGTCGTAAAAATCGTATGCACGTACGCAGCCATTGTACGGATACATATATTCTGTGCAAAGTTACCGTTTTTTTATGGAAGTGACAAACTTTTTGTTGCTTTTATGGAAAACAAAGACGCCGAAACAACCCGGCGTGTCATGCTGACGGGTTGTTTCGGCGTTTATCTATAGGGGGTGCACCCCCTGAGATTACAGGAGTTCGTCGAACTTCTTGCGAAGATCGCCTTCTGTGATGGCACCTACATGCTTGCCAACGAGTTCGCCGCCCTTGAAGAAGAGCAGTGTCGGGATGTTGCGTACACGGTACTCTGCTGCTACGTCGTCGTTCTCCTCTACGTCGCACTTGCCTACAACGATCTTGCCGTCGTACTCCTCTGCGAGCTTAGAAACGATAGGAGCGATCATGCGGCACGGACCGCACCATGTAGCCCAAAGGTCTACTACCAATGGCAGTTCGCCAGTTCTGTACTGTTCGATGTTCTCTGTTGTGATTGTTACTTCCATAGTTGTATTCGTTTATTTGTTAGTGATTATTCTTTATACTTGCGATGATGGCGCAAGGGTTTACCTCTTTGGAGATAATGATTAAATATCAAAATCTGTGCCAATGTACCAACGATTATTAGTTGATGCCATAGCGCACGCCTTGTTCTGCCATTTCGTCGAGCGAGGTGAGCAGCTTCTTGTTCACGTCGACTGTGATGTTACGGCTGTAGAGCTGTACGTTGGTGTTGTTCTTGGCATCGTGGATGTTGATGTAGAGCGGCACGTTGCCGGTGGAGTTCTTCAGTGTTGTCTCCAGGTCGGTGAGCTGTGCGTCGTTGAACATCGTGGAATCCATGTACACCGTGAACTTCTCTATCGACTTCTCCTTTACGTCGCTGAGGAACTCTATCTTCTTTATCACCATGTCGTAGGCATCGGGGTTGTTGCGGAAGCGTTGCACGCATTGTGCTGTGATATAGATGTGGTATTCTTCCTGCAGCATGGACTGCCATTTTGTCCAGTCCTCGCCAAAGAGTGCCAGCTCGCCTTGTCCCTCGAAGTCTTCGATGGTGACGATGCCGAACGGCTTGTTGGTCTTTGTCCAGCGTTGTGAAACGGAGGTGACGATGCCACCGAAGGTGAGTTCTTCGATTGAGGCGAACGCCTTCTTGTCCATCTCGCGGCCTATCTGTGGACAGTGGAGGTTGCACATATGGTTGAGCACGACGGCGTAGTCGTCGAGGGGATGTGCCGAGAGGTAGATGCCCACCAGCTCGCGCTCGCGCTTCAGCAGCTCCATGGTGCTCCATGCTTCGCAGTCGGGCACGGGCGGTGTCTGTATCTCTACGCCTCCCATGTCGCCGAACAGCGAGTTCTGCATCGACGACTGTTCCGACTGGTACACCTGACCATAGCGCAGGAGTGTCTCGACGAAAGTGTCGCCCTTGGCGTTGGGGGCGAAGTACTGTTCGCGTCGTATGCCGAACGAGTCGAAGCCGCCGCTCAGTGCGAGCGACTCCATTGCCTTGCGGTTGACAGCGGAGAGATTGACACGCTGCACGAAGTCGAAGATGTCTTTGTATTGTCCGTTCTTATGTCGCTCGGCGATGATGTTGATGGCAGCTGCCTCGCCCATGCCCTTGATGGCTGAGAGTCCGAAGCGCACCTCGCCCTTTTTGTTGGCGGAGAACTTCTGCTCCGACTCGTTCACGTCGGGACCGAGGCAGGGGATGTTCATCGCCTGGCACTCGGACATGAGCTTCGTAATCTTAGTGATGTCGTTGAGGCATCGGCTCATATTGCCCGCCATGAACTCGGCAGGGTAGTGTGCCTTGAGGTACGCCGTCTGGTAAGCTACCCACGAGTAGCACGTGGCGTGCGACTTGTTGAAGGCGTAGGATGCGAACTTCTCCCAGTCGCCCCAGATCTTCTCGAGCACCTTCGGGTCGTGTCCGTTCTTCTTTCCGCCCTCGATGAATTTCGGCTTCATGGCATCAACGATGGCCTTCTTCTTCTTACCCATCGCCTTACGCAATGCGTCGGACTCGCCACGGGTGAAGTCGGCAAGCTGGCGCGAGAGGAGCATCACCTGCTCCTGGTAGACCGTGATGCCGTAGGTGTCCTTCAGATACTTCTCCATGCAGGGGATGTCGTATGTGATTGGCTCCTTGCCGTTCTTACGGGCGATGAACGACGGGATGTAGTCCATAGGTCCCGGGCGGTAGAGGGCGTTCATGGCGATGAGGTCTTCGAACACCGTGGGGCGCAGCTCGCGCAGGTACTTCTGCATACCTGCCGACTCGAACTGGAACGTGCCTATGGTGCGTCCCTCCTGATAGAGTTTGTATGTGAGCTCGTCGTCGATGGGGATAGTGTCGAGGTCGAGCGTGAATCCGTCGTGGGTGAGGCGTATGTTCTCCACCGTCTCCTTCATTATGGACAGTGTGGAGAGTCCGAGGAAGTCCATCTTGATGAGTCCGGTCTCCTCGATGACGTGTCCGTCGTATTGTGTGGCGAGCAGCTTATGTCCTGGGTCGCTCTTGTCCTCAGCCGTAGACACAGGCACCCAGTCGCTGATGGCGTCGCGGCAGATGATTGTGCCGCAGGCGTGTATGCCCGTACCGCGCACGGTGCCCTCGAGCATCTTCGCGTACTTTATGGTGTTTGCCATCTGCGGGTTGGCACTCGCTTCGGCTTCGCGTAGCTCGGGCACGCACTTGATGGCGTTGGTGAGGTTCATCTTCAAGCCGTCGGGCAGCTTGTCGGGGATAGCCTTGCAGAGGCGGTTGGATATGTCGAGCGGCAGTTTCTCAACACGCGCCACGTCCTTGATGGAGTTCTTCGTAGCCATCGTGCCGTAGGTGATGATGTGCGCCACCTTGTCGTGACCGTACTTGTCCTCCACCCACTCGAGCACCTTACCGCGTCCGTCGTCGTCGAAGTCGGTATCGATATCGGGGAGAGAGATGCGGTCGGGATTGAGGAAACGTTCGAAAAGCAAGTCGTACTTGATAGGGTCGATCTTGGTGATGCCCAAGCAGTAGGCGACAACAGATCCGGCTGCCGAGCCACGACCCGGACCCACCATCACGCCCAACTCGTCCTCAGCCGAGTTGATGAAGTCCTGCACGATGAGGAAGTAGCCAGGGAAGCCCATCGTCTTCATGATGTGTAGCTCGAACTTGATGCGCTCGTACACCTCGTCGGTGAGCGGTTCGCCGTAGAGTCGCTTCGCTCCGTCGTAGGCAAGTTTCGCAAGATAGTCTGCCTCGAACTTGATGCGGTAGAGTTTGTCGAGTCCGCCGAGCTTTTTGATCTTCTTCTCCGCCTCCTCGTGCGACATTATCTCGTTGCCGTTCTCGTCGGTGGTGAACTCGCGGAATAGCTCCTCGGGCGATATGCGTTTGCGTGTCTCTTCCTCCGTGCCGAACTCCTCCGGGATGGGGAAGAACGGCATGATAGGCGAGTGGTCGATAGAGTAGGTCTCCACCTTGTCCAATATCTCGAGCGTGTTCGAGAGAGCTTCGGGCACGTCGGCGAATATCTCGTTCATCTCCTCGCGCGTCTTGAACCACTCCTGCTTGGAGTAGAGCATACGTGTAGGGTCGTTCAGCTCCTTGCCCGTAGAGAGACAGAGCAGGTGGTCGTGTGCTTCGGCGTTCTCCTGGTCGACGAAGTGGCAGTCGTTGGTGCAGACTACCTTTATGCCGTACTCCTTAGCGAGCTTTATCAGTTCCTTGTTGGCACGCTGCTGCAGCGGGAACGTCTCGCGGTTGGCGCGTTGGTTCGGGTCCTTCACCTCGTGGCGCTGAAGCTCCAGATAGTAGTCGTCGCCGAAGATGCTCTTATACCATTCTATCGCTTCGCGTGCCCCTGGTATGTCGCCCTTCAGTATCTTCGCCGGCACCTCGCCGGCGATACATGCCGAGCAGACGATGAGGTCCTCGTGATACTTCTCGAGGTCGGCTCTGTCGGTACGCGGTTTAGAGTAGAAACCGTCTACCCAGGCACGCGACACGAGCTTGATGAGATTCTTGTATCCGTGGTAGTTCTTCGCAAGCACGATGAGGTGATAGCCGCCCGCGTCGCCCTTCTCCTTCACACGGTCGGCTTTGGTGCGGCGTGCCACGTACATCTCGCAACCGAAGATGGGCTTGAACGGCTCCTTGCCCTGTTCTTTCAGCTTGCCGTTTATCTTGTTGCAATAGTTGTACAACTCTTTCACGCCGAACATATTGCCGTGGTCGGTGATAGCCATGCCGCGCATACCGTTAGCCACGGCCTTGTCGACAAGCTTTTCCACCGGCGACTGTCCGTCGAGAATGGAGTAGTAGGTGTGTACGTGCAGGTGTATGAAGTCTTCCATCGTGCTGTTGCGATTTTTATGATTGAATGCTTTATAGTATAATGACTACAAAGTTACGCAAAAAAACTCATAACTCACAATTTTTTTCCTCCGAGCACCACCTTCTTAACAATCGGCGTGGTGTAAGCATACGGGATGAAGTCGACAGACGGCAGTGGGGTGGTGATGAAGAAGTTGGCAACCTTGCCCTTTGCGATGCTTCCGTAGTTCAGGCTCTCGCCCATAGCGTAAGCACCGTTTATCGTTGCGGCATTGAGTGCTTCGTTAGGCAGCAGTCGCATCTTGATGCAAGCCAATGATACCACGAACTTCATGTCGCCCGATGGCGTTGACCCCGGGTTGTAGTCGCTCGCCAAGGCAACGCTCAAGCCTGCGTCAATCATCTTGCGACCCTTGCCGTAAGGCATGTTCAGGAAGAACGACGTGCCGGGCAGCACGGTCGGCATCGTCTCGCTACCGCGCAGAATGTCAATCTCCTCCTCGGTCATGCTCTCCAGATGGTCGACCGACAACGCGCCGTGCTTCACTCCAATCTCCACACCGCCCGACGAAGCCAGTTCGTCGGCATGAATCTTCGGGCGCATACCCCATGCGGCAGCCGCCTCGAGCATATGCGCCGTCTCCTCTGGCGTGAAGAAACCGCGGTCGCAGAACACGTCGATGAAGTCGGCGAGATGCTGGCGACCCACTTCGGGTATCATCTCGTCGATGATGAGCTTTACGTAGTCGCTTTGCGTCATGCCGCGAGCCACGGCGTGCGCTCCGAGGAACGTAGAAACAATCTTTGCCGGCGAAGCCTCCTTCATGCGTTGTATCACGCGCAGCATCTTCAGCTCGTCCTCGAGGTTCAGTCCGTAGCCACTCTTTATCTCTATGCAGCCCGTTCCCTTGCGTATCACCTCGTCGAGTCGCTGCATAGCTTGGCGGAAGAGTTCGTCCTCCGAAGTGTTGTGCAGCAAGTCGGCAGAGTTGAGTATGCCTCCTCCGCGACGTGCTATCTCCTCGTAGCTCAGTCCGTTGATCTTGTCGACGAACTCGCGCTCTCTGCTGCCTGCGAAGATGATGTGCGTGTGCGAGTCGCACCACGATGGCAAGACCATTCCGCCTTCAGCGTCGATAGTCTGGTCGAAGGTGCCCGTCGGCATACCGTCGGCAACACTACCGAACGCAGTGAAGCGACCGTCTTCAACGGTCAGCCACGCGTCGTCGATAGTGTTGAACGCAGACATCTCTTTGCCCTGCAAGCGCAGCTTTGGAGCGTATTCGATGCCAGCGAGAGTTTTTATGTTCTTTATTAAAGTTCTCATTTTCAACTATAAAGCTACTTGCGTAAGAATTCTATTGAGTTGGCAATGTGCGGATACATCACCTCGTCGCGCACGATGAACGGCACCACCTTGCGGTAGCTCTCGAAGATTGCCTCTACAGCCGGCGACGACTTCAGCGGACGGCGGAACTCAAGAGCCTGAGCCGCGTTGAAGAGTTCGATGGCAAGCACGCGCTCCGTGTTGAGCACCACCTTATACAGTTTGATGGCAGCATTGGCACCCATGCTCACATGGTCCTCCTGCCCCTGGCTCGACGGGATGCTGTCTACCGACGACGGTGTAGCGAGTGACTTGTTGAGGCTCACCACCGAAGCGGCTGTGTACTGCGGAATCATGAAGCCGCTGTTCAGACCCGGGCTTGCCACGAGGAAGCTCGGCAGACCGCGTGTGCCGCTGATGAGCTTGTAGATGCGGCGTTCTGAGATGTTCGAGAGTTCGCACATGGCTATCGCGAGGAAGTCCATCGGCATGGCTATCGGTTCGCCGTGGAAGTTGCCGGCAGAGATGATAAGGTCGTCAGCTGGACATACCGTCGGGTTGTCAGTTGCCGAGTTCACCTCAACGTCAATCACCGAGTTGACATAAGCGATGGTGTCCTTCACCGTGCCGTGAACCTGCGGAATACATCTGAACGAATAAGGATCCTGCACGTACGACTTCGGCTTCTCTACAATCTCGCTGCCCTCAAGCAGTTCTCTCATGCGAGCCGCTGTGACAATCTGTCCCTTATGCGGACGCACTTGGTGTACAGCATCGGTGAACGGCGCGGTGAGTCCGTAGTAGGCGTCGAGCGACATAGCCGCAATCTTGTCAGCCCAATCGCTCAAGCGGTGCGACTGCAAGAGAGCCCAAACAGCGAAAGCTCCCATGTTCTGCGTGCCGTTGAGCAGTGCCAGACCCTCCTTCGATGCGAGCTGGATAGGCTGCCAGTTGAACTTGCGGAGCATCTCCTCGCCACTGATAACCTTGCCGTCTACCTCCACTTCGCCAAGACCGACGAGCGGAAGCGTGAGGTGAGCCAGCGGCACGAGGTCGCCCGATGCACCGAGCGAGCCCTGCATGTACACAACGGGATAAACATCGTTGTTGAAGAAGTCGATGAGGCGGTTCACGGTTGCGAGCTGGCAGCCCGAGAAACCATAGCTCAGCGACTGTATCTTCAAGAGCAGCATTATCTTCACGATGTCGTTAGGCACACGGTCGCCCGTGCCGCAGGCGTGCGACATCATAAGGTTTATCTGCAGCTGTGCCAGATCGTCGGCACCGATGCTCACGTTGCAGAGCGAGCCGAAGCCCGTCGTAACGCCATATATCGGTGTGGTAGTCTCCGCAATCTTTCGGTCGAGATACTCTCTACACTCCACGATGCGCTTCTGCGCGTCGTCGCTCAGTTCTATCTTGTAGCCACCATACACCACCTCGCCAATGCGCTTGATTGACAGGTGTTCGGCTGAAATCTGATGTTTTTTCATTGTCGTTATTTTTAGTTGGTTGTTGAGGAAGGGGTGCTTGTTTAAGGGGGTGCACTTGTCTCAAGTGCACCAACAAAGCAGAATAGTGCT